>Ga0302180_10000609_pt1 | contig 28766 bp, 19 predicted proteins | sample I_Palsa_E3_2_FD_200575 | JGI IMG/M metagenome (GOLD analysis project Ga0302180, IMG submission 200575) | Peat permafrost microbial communities from Stordalen Mire near Abisko, Sweden - I_Palsa_E3_2 | ecosystem: Environmental > Terrestrial > Soil > Palsa > Peat permafrost | place: Sweden...
TGCGCGCCGTCGAATCGTAGCCATCAGCGGTGACGATTCGAATCTTATAGAACTCCAAGCCCCGAATCGCCTGCTCACTTTCAATCACGTCACGAGAGAAGCGCGAAAGCTCATCGATGAGGAGCAAGTCGAACTTGCCAGCCTTCGCTGCCGTGAGCATCGCTTGATATTGGGGCCTATCACTGCGCGTGCCGGAGATACCGTGGTCGGTGTATCGGTGAAGGATGCGCCAACCCTCGCGGTCGGCAATCCGTTGGCAGTTGCGCGCCTTGAGATCGAGGCCATGACCGGGAAGCAATTGACAGCCTTGGTTGGGGAGCAGGCGAGGGTGATGAAGACGCGAACGTGGAGCGCGGACCACCTGCTCAGCGTGGTTGAGAGCGTAATCCGGGAGCGGCAGGTGAAGGCTGCATAGCTGCGAGCAAGAGAAAGTTGCCGAGCCGCGCTGCAAATATAGCGCCATCAATATGAATAAACGGCGTAAGTGAGGGTTTCGGAACATTCGCAATTTGCTGCGGTCGGTGCACGATTACGACGTCGCCGGGTCGCCTGCGGGCCCGGCCATTCTTATCGCAAAGGATACGAGCCGTAGATTCTTGGGGGTCAGGAGGGCTATGATTCAATTGACAGGAATGGACAAGGAACGACCGCCTACAGAGCCCTAAAGCGGGCCCAATTCGAACACAGTCCGATCTACCTTGCCCACTTGTATCTGTAGGCATCCCGTGCGGCTGCTGATCCACTAGGAGTGTCCGATGGACTATAAAAAGATAAAATCTGAGCTTCAGGAGATAGTCGAGATTTCCAAGGACGTCCCGGCTCCCTTTCAGGAGCGTTGCTTTCAGTTACTGCTTGAACGTTTACTGGAGGCTTCTTCCATTCCCCCGAAGAAGACGCCCGTCAAAGAGGAGCCAGTTGAGGATGTAGACGACGAAGATAAGACGAAGACCAAGCGCGGTGAAGATGGCGCATTAAAGCTTCCGGGTGTTGTAAAAGCCTTCATGAGGCGGCAGAAGGTGCAAGCTGAAGAAATCGAGACCGTCGTTATGATCGAAGACGGCGAGTTCCATTTCGTCAGAGAGCCAGATCATTCCAATGTGGCCAAAGGACAGAATGACTGGGCACTTCTCGTCGCGCTAAAGAGCGCGATCATTGACAGTCAGTTCACTGCGGACCCTGAAACTGTCCGATCTGTGGTACAGGACAAAGGATTTTACGACAAGGGGAACTTCGCGACTTACTTCAAGAGGCCCAAATATGCTGCATTCTACAAGGGAGCGATGGAACCGCTGGGAACCCCGCAGTCGTTGGCGCCAGCCGGGGAGGCGGCTTTGGCTGCACTGATTAAGACGCTTGCTGGGACTTCCGGCTCGTAAATAAATGAAGCCCGAGTTTCTCATCGAGCTGAGGGAATTCAAAAATCAGATTCAATCGCTGAAGCGTGAAGTTGCTAAGCTAAACACCGAACGCGTATCGACTGTTGCATTGCGTACGCGTGCTAGTGCTCTCGCAGATGCGTGGGTGGAGAGCCTCCGCAGTCCGTTGGAGCACCGCTATAAAGTTGACTCAGAGGTAGTTGCGTATACCGCCGAGCAGATGAAGCAGCTCCACGTGCTCAGTCGGCCGAATAACTTGAAGTCGTCATATATAAAATGTCTAGAAAGGGTTCTCTGGAAGTTCGACGACAAGTTCATTCTTCCGGTTCAGCAAACCGCCTCCGACCCGGAATCCGTTCTACAGCTTTCAGCGCTGATCACCGACATTCCAAGTGCGGCTCAGTCCAGCTATTTAGAGGAGGCTATCGCTTGCGCGCAGGCCGGACACGACCGAGCGGCAATTGTCATGGGCTGGTGCGCCGCCATCGATCATATGCAAAAATACGTGGTCAAGAAGGGCTTCGATGCCTTTAATAGAACCTCCACTGCCGTAAAGAATCAGACGAGCGGCAAATATAAGCGCTGGAATAAGGAGTTCAATATCACGTCGGAGGGCGAACTTCAGACCGTATTCGATACGGACCTTATAGTCATTTTGGAAAATATGAATTTACTCGATGGGAACCAATCGGATCGCTTAGAAGCATGCTTCATGTACCGAAATCAGAGCGCGCATCCAGGTCTGGCACCGATAGAGCCAGCTCATGTGATCGCGTTCTTTACCGACATTACGAGAATTGTACTTTTAAATCCGAAATTCGATTGCGCGTGACCCGTCCAGTCCGTATTCGCGTGATCTGACATGTTAGACGATATGATTTTACGACGCATTCGCGCTGACATTGAGGCGAATCTAGATCCGCGGAACGTAGAGCTTGCCGCGAAATTGAGCACGCGTACAAATGAACTCGCAGCGAGGGGTTTAGGCATTTCAGGGGCGGCCGTGCAGACGTACATTGCGGAGGCCAAAGAGGAATTAGACCGCCGGGCACAATATGTGTGGGACACTATCGAGAGGGCATACAGTTCGTTGTCCGGGAAATACACTTCGGATCTGCGTGCCGATTTGAACTCTGAAGGTACTGCGAGAGTTAGGGGCGAGGTTCTAAAAATCGTTGCGATTGTCAATGATCGCCTAAAGCATGCCGTGCTTCGGCCTCATCAAGGAATGGTAATGCGGGAACTGGTCCTGGCCGGTAATGAGCACGAGAGGAGAATTGCTGTAAAGGTTGACTACTATCTCGACAAGCTCTCTAGGGGTGGGACACCAACGGCAGCCGGGGCGACTGTGGTCACTGTCCACGGTAACGTTACATCTCTACAGACCGGAGATCGGTCAGTTGCACATGTTGTGATTAACCAAGGCGCGTCGGCGGACCTGATCACGGCGCTAGACAATCTTCGTGGCGAAGCGGAGCGAGCCCACGACGCGGCAGCAACCGACCGGCAGGACTTGTTCGGAATGATCGACGACATTAAGCAGGCGCTGACGACGTCTCGGCCGAGCAGTGCCAGAATCTACGGCTTATTGAGCGGAGTGGGCCAAGTCGTTCAGACCATTGGCAGCACTGCAGCTGCTTGGCAATTGGTAAAGGCTGCGGCGGCTGCTGCAGGCATCCAGGTGCCTTAGTCATTTCACCCTAGATCGACGATATAATTAGGTACGCGACCCCCCGCTACCAGAATTTCCCTAGGTGCGTTTTCCCCATTCGCAGCCCGGAGGAGCAGCCGAGCGGAGCCGTTCAGCAGCGCATACGGCACACGCTTGAGGCCCTCGAGTTGCCCTTTTTGACTGATTGACTGCTCTACAATTACCTGCTGATTGATAGTGGGTTCGCCCGCAAGGTGAGCTTCGACTATCAGTTTTATGGCCTCTCCCACAAGCCCAGGCTTCCGGTACAAGTCGGTCCCAGGCCTGAAATCGCGCTTTGGTGAAAGTTTTGGCTTTCCAGGGCTGCCGAGGGATTGACGTTACCGTCTACTGAAAGTCGACCGGTAGCGGATCGGCGGTGTTGTAGCCGCGGGATATGTTCGACAGTCTTCGCCGACTTATTACGAGAGTGCGTTCCGCCGGGATTGCGTCATTGAGCGCCGCCGGCTGATCGCTTGCCTCATAGTAACGCTTGACAGCACTAACGCCGAGCGTTACTATAGGTAAGGTGATCAAATCGTTTCGCGATAAACAGACGGAACGAGTGTGGAAACGCGAGTATTCCAAGCGTCTTCCAAGAGATATTCAAGAGCGGGCACTGATGAAGCTGCAGCAGCTGAATGCTGCGGGTGATCTGAAGGATCTGTCGATTCCGACCTCGAACCAGCTCGAGGCTCTCAAGGGTAACCGGAAGGGCGAGTACAGCATCCGGATCAACAAGCAATGGCGGATCTGCTTCAGGTGGCGAGATGGCCATGCGTCGGATGTCGAGATCGCGGACTATCACTAAGGTTGGAGATCAGTCATGGCAACGGGAAAGATCAAGCTTACCCATCCGGGCAAAATTCTTCGTGAGGAGTTCATGAGGCCCGTTGGTTTGTCGGCTTACGCGCTCGCCAAGGCCCTCAGCGTGCCGCTGCCGCGGGTCAACGACATCGTGCGTGAGAAGCGCTCGATCTCTCCGGAGATGGCGGTGTTGCTTTCGGCGTATTTCGGCACGTCGGACGGCTACTGGATCAATTTGCAGGCGCATTTCGATCTTGAGGTGGCGAGAGAAAAGGTTGGAAAGCAGGCTTCGAGGATCAACCCTCACCCTCACGACGAGAGCGGCACACTCCAGCCAATCTGATCTAGGTTGGCCTACCGGAGCGCAGCCGGCGCGTCTACCGAAAGTCGACCGGTCGTTCGACCACGATTCGATAACTCGCTGGTTTCCGTGGTAAATTCAGCTTTAGCGCCGACTATCACCAGAAGTCCTCGGGTAAGACGCCCTATACCTGACTGGGTTGCCCAATACCTCCCGCTCACCACCGGTGGTTCAGGGTCAAAACCGGAAGTAAGGCCAATCCGTCAGTAGGCGGCCATGAGATAAAGGGCCCCCCACGCAGTTGCGCCTTCGCCGGCAGTTCGTCCTGCTAGTTAGAGAGAGGTGCCTGCCGCTAATACCTGGCAGTTCTTATCAGCGCGCATATTTAGGAAGCCTTACGCCGCAATGGGATAGCAGGCAACCCACCGTTCGCGATCACGCCCCCGCTACTTTTGAATCTATCCGTGCGGCGCACGCCGCTGGCTTCTAGCACTAATTCGGCTCCGAGGCAGGTCTCCGCGATCAGGTGCGTGCGCTTGGCATTGGGGCGCAGCGGGATCTTCGGGCCGTGAGTCTTCATGAATTCCTCGAGTTCTGCGGTCAAGGTGCTTCATGCGAGCGCCGGCGCCTCGGCTGACCCATGCTCGATGCTGACGCCGAAGCGCATATCGCCTTCCACTTCGGCGCGACGTTGGTGTCAGTCGGGATAGGTTCCTCCGATTGCGGAGCGGTTGAACCGAGATCATTACCCAGGCGCAGTGTCGGGTCACCCGGCCAATGTGCCGAAGCTTGCCTTATGTCCGAGATTGGACCCTCTGCCGTTCCTCACCACCGGCCGCTTGCGGCAGGCTAATCACGACGGTCCGCTATCGCTGCAGTCCATTAGCCAGTGAACTGCTGCCGAACCCGCCCGAGTCGCATTGAGATCCCGGGAGCTGCGCGAGCAGGAACAGACTTTGGATTTCTTCACATTAAAACCGTCGACCTGGCAATCCATCATGCTTCCGCTGCTAACCAGCAATTAAACCCAGCCAGCCGGTTGTCCTTGATCGAATAATTGCCCGCCAGTTTAAAGGTGCAAGCGGCGTCACTGAAATATCAGCGGCGTTTCCGGATTCCATCAGCGCTCGTTTACGCTGGCACGATGTCCGGCCGACGCTCACAACTGCGCCGCAGTCACAGTTGAACTGGGCTGGCGCGCACGGGATCCTCCGATCGACGCGAGCACCGATTTTGCACGCGATGGCGGATCCTCGGTGTCGCGGCGTGGCTTGCGGGCAAGCTCGAACCGTTAGGACCTCGGGGACGGCGTTCTCGGGCGGCTGGGCAGCTGACCTGCTGGTCGATCTTCGGTCCAGCTAATACTTTGGGACAATGGCCCTTCGGGAACCGAGGGAGCCATGAAGAAGATGCGATTCTCAGAAGAACAGATGGTGAAGATCCTGCGCGAGGCGGACACCACGCCCGGTGGCGGAGGTGGCCAAGAAGCACGGGATCAGCGATGTCACGATCTACGCCTGTCGTGACTACCTGTGCCGTGCTGTTCGCGGCTACGGCAGGAGCATCAACTATTTAGCACCACCCCATGCCGGGCAGCAGGACGACCTACCGGTCTGGACCATGCCGGGTAGGTATGTGCGCGCGCCTCCGGGATTAGGAATATCAGGGCAAACGCCGTAGATAGTCCCCTAACCCCGGTCGTGTCCGCCTACTTAACGTTGTCGGCTCACTCCGCCGTCCCGACGAACTTCGCGGTGTTCGGCGCGCTAATCGCGGGCTCCGATCCCGGAGGCGTAAAACTTTGCAGTGCCACGGCTTGTCTCGCCGATTCGCAGAACAACGCACGCTTGGGGTGAGCGCTCAGCGGATCCGCCGGGTACAAGGTTACGCCATATGTGGTGATCGTGCCCCCCTTGGCGGTCCCTCGGGCGCCGAAGTCGAGGAAGACGTCAAAGGAATAGTAATTGCCAGTCACGGAAAACGTGACCTTTCCATCTTGTTCGATGACGTAATCACCGCCGATGCCCCAGCCAGTTTGGAGCGTGTAGGGAGTTTCGCTTGCGCCGGCCTTGCATGGCTCGATGAAACCGATACCTAGCTGCGTCACCGCGGTATCCCCGTTAGTGTCAATCGCAACCAGGTACGTCTGTGTAGATGAATCAGCCGCCGCGAAAACGTAGGTGCCCAGCGCGACATCTACGGCGGCGGCCGGGGTTGCGAACGCAGCCGCAATAATGGCGGCGCAACAGGCGTTTAGAACGAATTTCATCTTCACGCTCCCTATTTGTTGTGAACAATCCGCCTACAGGTGCAATACAATATCTTCATACTGAGGTCCGATCAAGGTCGGACGCGGCATCCGATGCCGCAAGTATGCGGACTCACTTGAGGCGCTTGAGCTATACGATCTTTCAGACAAGGCGCTGGTGTACTGATCGACGAAGCGATCGAAGCGGCCCTGTCGCCAGTGACACCTTGGGTACTCAAACAAAATGCGTTCCCCGCCGAAATGGCAGGGAAGAGCAGTCAAGCTCACCACTTTACCATTTGACATTAATGGACCATGGACTCCTCGGTTATGACCGAGTAAAAGATCTCTTGGGGGCTGTCCAGAAATTTCAGTTGGGCTGGGAGGCTCTTGGCGTGGTGCCAAGACCCGTCGCTCTGCCGGCCGACTGACTCATTGTTATAGCTCTAACTAAAAGACGAGTAGGGAACCCAGCCTATGAACCGCCACGCCTCCATGAACCGTATCTATCGTCTCATCTGGAACCAGGTCCGAAGCGCCTGGGTGCCGGTCGCCGAAACGGCCCGGGGACGAGGCAAATCCGGGCGTGCGAAATCCGTATCCACCTACGGCGTCGTGGCCGGTGTCTCGCTCGCCCTGGCACCCCTGGCGCATGCCTCTGGCGCCCCACCGCCGTGCGTGGCGCTTGCGTGTGGCGTCGGCGCCGTTAGTGCCAATAGCCACCCCACCGGTGGCCAGGTAGTTTCCGGCAAAGGCAGCATCAGCCAATCGGGCGATACCACGACCATTCAGCAATCGAGCCAGAACCTCTTTCTCGACTGGCTGAGTTTCAACGTCGGCTCTGAGGAGTCCGTCAACTTCGTGCAACCCTCCGCAAACGCCATTGCGGTCAATGAGATCTCGTCCATCAACGGCTCGCAGATCCTCGGGCACCTGAACGCCAACGGCGAGGTGTGGCTCATCAACCCGAACGGCATTGTCTTTGGGCAAGGCGCGCAGGTGAACGTCGGCGGCCTCGTCGCCTCCACTTTGAATGAGGTGACCTTAAGCGGCAATACGGCAACTTTCAGCGGCAGCGGCGCGGGCAGCATCGTCAATGAAGGCACGATCAACGCCGCAACCGGCGGCTCGGTGGCGCTCCTCGGCAATCACGTCGGTAATGAGGGTGCGATCACGGCCCGGCTGGGTACGGTTGCCCTGGGCGCCGGCAGCGCAGTCACCCTTACCTTAAGCGGCAATAGCCTCGTCAAGATGCAGGTGGATGAGAGCACATTGAACACCCTCGCCGAAAACGGCGGACTGATCGAGGCGGATGGCGGCACGGTTATCTTAAGCGCCGGGGCGAAAGAGGCGCTCCTCGCAAGCGTCGTGAACAACACCGGTGTCATCGAAGCGCGCACGGTGGAAAACCACGACGGTACCATCGAACTTCTGGGCGGCATGACGGCGGGAACCGTGAATGTCGGCGGCACGCTCGATGCGAGTGCCCCCGATGGCGGCAACGGCGGCTTTATCGAGACCAATGCCGCGCATATCGAAGTGGCCGACGAGGCCAAGATTACAACCGCGGCCTCGCATGGCTTGATCGGCAGCTGGCTGATCGACCCGCAGGATTTCACTGTGGCCGCGAGCGGTGGGGACATCACTGGCGCGACGCTCTCCACCGAGCTTGGGAGCACCTCGGTGGCACTTCAGAGCAGCAGCGGCGCCACCGCCGGCAGCGGCAACGTTAATGTAAATGACAACGTGTCCTGGGGAGCGAATACCACCCTGACATTGACTGCCTCGAACAATGTAAACGTTAACGCCAACATTACCGCCGCCGGCGCTACTGCGGGTCTCACGATCAATCCGAACACCGCGAACGGGCCGGAAACGGCGAGCAACGTCGGTGACTTTCATCTGGGCGCGAATGCAGCGATAACTTTGTCGGGCGCTAGCGCGAGTCTGCATATCGATACGCCGTTCTACTATCTGGCGGCGGGTGCGACCATCAATTTACCGAACGTCTCATCCAATTCATCAACGGCCCTCGTGATTGCGGGAACGCCCTATACCGTGATCAACAGTCTCGGTGCAGCGGGCAGTATTACTAGCACGGACTTGCAAGGTGTCAGCGGGGATCTGTCGGGACACTACGCTCTGGGGAGCGACATCAGCGCGGCTGCGACCAGCGCCTGGAATGCGGGGCAGGGCTTCGCGCCTATCGGCAACCGGTCAACACCCTTTACCGGAGTTTTCGATGGACTAGGTCACACGATTAATGCCCTCGTAATCGCGCGGCCAGCTACCGATGACGTAGGGTTATTCGGATACACGATGAATGGTGTCATTCAAAATATTGGGTTGACCGGTGCCAGTGTCAGCGGCGCGAGTTATGTCGGAGGACTGGTCGGCTACAACTACGGCGGCTCGGTCCGCAACGCGTACGCCACGGGAAATGTCAGCGGCGGCGATTCATCCGTGGGCGGCTTGGTCGGGATTAATTTTGGGGGGTTCATCAGGAGCAGTTACGCCACCGGAAGTGTCAGCGGCGGTACCGCGGTCGGCGGCTTGGCAGGTTTCAACTCAGGCATTATCGATTCGAGTTACGCCACGGGTACCGTCAACGGCGGTAGCTATACCGGCGGCTTCGTAGGCTTCAGCTCAGGCATTATTACCTCGAGTTTCGCTTCAGGTGCTGTCAACGGTACATCGGAAGTTGGTGGCCTCGTAGGCGGCGCCGGATACAACAGCACAATCAATGAATGTTACGCGCTGGAGACGGTGATAGCTTCGGGGAACAGCGTCGCCGTCGGCGGACTGGTCGGTGCCAACTTCGGCGCCATTCTCAATAGCTACGCCGCAGGCGATGTACAACAGAGAGGACAAGCGCCCAATCGATTTGCGGGAGGGCTGGTAGGCTTGAATGCCTACGGCGCAACAATCATCAATAGCTACGCCAACGTAATCGTTAGCGGGATAGGCCTAGTCGGCGGCCTCGTGGGCGACAACATCGGCTCAATAAGCAACAGTTATGCCACCGGAATTGTCGGTGGGTCTAACAGCCTCGGCGGATTAGTCGGTGTTAACTATGGTGGCTCGATCAAAAACAGTTACGCCACCGGGATTGTCAACGGTGGCAGTTACGCCGGAGGGCTGGTGGGCGTCAACTACGACGCTGGCACTATCGTCAACAGTTACTCGGTCGGCCACGTGACCGCTTCGACCTTCGGAGGCGGTCTTGTGGGTAGCAATTACGGCACAGTGAATAATAGTTACTGGGATGTCACAACTTCTGGACAATCGACCTCGGCGGGGGGCACCGGTCTTACCACGGCGCAGCTGCATACCCTCAGCAATCTCACGGGCTTTAAAGCAGCAACGACACCCGGCGAGGTCGGCAATAGTTGGGTGATCGTAGATACCGACGGCACTTTGAACAACGCCGGCGGCGCGGCGGGAGCGACCTTTCCGATGCTGGGGTCCGAGTACTCGACCACCATCGTCAATGCGCACCAGTTGCAGTTGATCGCGATGGCACCAAACAAAAGTTACACCTTGGGCCAGAACATCGATGCGTCGGCGACCGCGACCTCCACGGATGTTTGGGGCAGTTCTGGGTTTGTGCCGATCGGCAATGCCAGCTCGCCCTTTACGGGCACGTTCGATGGCTTGGGCCATACGATCAGCGATCTCACCATTAATTTGCCGACACAAAGCAACGTGGGTCTGTTCGGCTACACCGGCATGGGCGCTGTGATTCGAAACGCGGGATTGACGAGTGGCAGCGTCACTGGCTCCGCTATCGTGGGTGGCCTGGTCGGCTACAACAACTACGGCAGCATTACCAACAGTTACGCGACGAGCCCTGTGGGAGGCGCCAGCACAGTCGGGGGCCTGGTAGGCGAAAACTGGCATGGGTCAATCACTAACAGCTACGCCACGGGCACCGTATCTGCCACCTCGCAGGTTGCCGGCGGACTGGTCGGCGAAAGTGACTATGGCACCATTGGCACCAGCTACGCCACCGGCACCGTAAGTGCCACCAATGGCTTTGCTGGAGGCCTGGTGGGCCACAGTACTTACGGCCAGCTCAGCGACAGCTACTCTGCGGGTCACGTGAGCGGCCCGAACAGCGGTGGCCTGGTGGGCTACAGCTTTGGCACTGCGGCGACCAACAGCTTCTGGGACACTACAACCTCCGGGCAGACGACTTCGTATGGCGGCGTCGGCATGACGACCGCGGCCATGCAGAATCAGGCAGATTTTACGACGGCCACCGCCGCCAACGGCCAAGTCAACCCCGGCTGGGATTTCGCCAATACGTGGGTGATGTACAACGGGCAGACCTATCCGCTGCTGCGTTCCTTTATGACCCCGCTGACGGTGACGGCGAACAATGCCAGCAAGACGTACAACGGGGCGGCATACAGCGGTGGTAACGGCGTGACCTACTCGACTACGCCCGACACCAACCTGCTTGGGACGGTGAGCTACGGCGGAACATCGCAGGGCGCAGTCAATGTCGGCAATTATGTCATCGCACCGGGCGGCCTGTACTCCAATCAGCAAGGCTACATCATCAGCTACGCGAGCGGCGCGCTGACGATCAACCAGCTCGCCAGTGTCGCCTGGGTCGGCGGCGCCACCGGCAACTGGTCGACGGCTTCGAACTGGGCGGGCGGTGCAATTCCGGATCTCTCCAATGTGGCGGCGGTGACGATCCCGACGGGTACGACGGTGACGTACGATGCCGGGGTCGCGGGCGCCACGATCCTCAAGAAGCTGAACGACAGCGGCACGTTGGTGATGGCGGCGGGGGACCTCACCACCACAGGCAATCTCACCACGGCGGGCTATCAGCAGACCGGCGGAACGCTCGATGTCGGCGGCACGCTCTCGATCACCTCAACAGCCGGTGCCGTGACGCTCGGTAATATTGACGTCGATGTGTTGAGTGTGAGTTCCACGACAGGATCCATCACGCAGCTCACCTCCACGGCGCTTGATGTGTCCGGAACCACAACCCTCACGGCGAATAACGGCTTGAGCGGCTCGAGCGCCGTGAAGTACAACATCACTCTGGCGCAGACCGGCGACAGCTTCGGCGGTGCGGTCAAATCCAATGGTCTCAACATCGATCTCGTGGACAGCAGCGCAGGCGGTCTGACATTAGGCAACACGACGGCGACCGGAACATTGACGCTCACGTCGCTCGCCGGTGCCATCACTCAGGCGCCCTCCACCGCTGTTAACGTGACCGGCGCGACGAGCCTGACGGCCGACAATGGCATCAGTGGTGGCGGGGACGTGAAGTACGGCATCACCCTGGCCAATGCCACGAACAACTTCACAGGCGCAGTGTCCTCCGACGCATCGAATATCGACCTCTTGGATAGCACGGGCGGGCTGAAACTGGGCACGACCACGGCGACCGGCACATTGACCGACACCTCCTTGGGCGGTTCCATCACGCAGGTCGCCTCCACGGCGCTCAATGTGACTGGGACTACTGCACTCACGGCAGATAATGGCGCCAGTGGAGGCGCCGACAAGAAGTACAACATCACGCTCGCGCAGACCACTAACAGCTTCGACGGCGCCGTGACGGCCGACGGCAGTGCCATCACGCTCGAGGATGCCACCGCCTTGACGGCAAACCTGGATAGCAGCGGTGCGACCTCGCTGACCGCGGCGGGGGCGTTAAACATCTCGGGAACTGTCGGCACTACGCTCACGACCAAGACGACCGGGGCCAACCACGCCACCACCTTCGGTGCGACCACCGTGGGTACCAAGCTCACGGTCACTAGCACCGGAGCGGTGACCGAGACCTCTGCCAACATTCTGGAGGTCGACGGGAAGGCAACCACCACCGTCAAGAACGCACACGTCTGCGTCAATGGCACGTGCGATGTGGAGATCTCCGCGCCTTGAAGACGCGGCAGTGATGTTTGACGTCGATTCCGCGCGCACAACTTAGGCGCTCGCGGGGCATGCATGGTCGCGATATTCCCTTGGGCCGCGTATGCGATAGGTCCTCCGGCGGCCCCGAATGTGCGGTATCCATAGCCGCTCGCGCGATGATGGAGCGAATACTGAAAGGCCGCTTTCCGCCTTGCCCTTCTACTTCACCCGGAATCGTAGATAGGCGACAAATCCTGCCCCCGCTACCACACAAAATTGCATGGGTGCCGGTCGCCTTTATCATGTTTGCGGCAAAGCTATCCGACCCGTCGCCACAGTAACGTGCGTACGATTGGAGCTCCGCTGCTGGCAGCGGTATGCACTCGTATCACTAACTCGTTCCCCGCAATGGTCATCGCTCGAGTCAGCACTTGGCCGACATTCTCGCGGGAAAGGGCTCCGACCAAGCGCTGAGTCACGGTCCCCTCCGTATCGTCTGTCGTGTACCTACCAAAATACGCGTCGTACCCTCCCTGAGCGCGACTATTGTTTGGAGCGGCTTGCGTAGCGATCTCGGTGGCAGAGGCGTCGCGCGCGCGCTTCATGAACTGTGCGGCGAAGTTCCCATTACTGTCATAGAACAAGACCCGAATGGATCCGCTCCGAGAGAGGAGTCGATGTGTCGTTCGCCGGTGGGCGTCAAATCCTCGCGGCTTAGCAATTCCCAAGTACCAACCAATGCCTTCGACAGCGGGACGGATCTGTTAATAGTCACAAAATTATCCCCAGCCACCAGCTCGTTGCTCATTTCTGCGTGCACATTATAATAGTCGACAGCGGATGCAGGATGTCTCTGCGCATCGATGGCGCTAATTATGATCCTGCTCAAACCCAGATTAACACGGAGTCGGCCATGCCAAAGTATGTCATCGAGAGGGACATTCCGGCTGCGGGTAAGCTCTCTGCACCGGAGCTCAAGGCAATCTCGCAGAGATCGTGCGGCGTCCTCAGCAAGATGGGCCCACAGATCCAATGGCTGCAGAGCTACGTAACGGGCGACAAGGTTTACTGCGTCTACATTGCGCCTGATGAAAAGGCGGTGCGTGAGCACGCGAGGCAAGGCGGCTTTCCTGCCAATCGAGTGTCAGAGGTCACCACGATTATCGATCCCACAACGGCCGAGTAGCTGATCGGCCGACCACGGGTTTCACCTTACTGGTTCGTCGACGCTTCTTCGCGCGGATCGGGACCGTCTCGCTTTGAGTCGGCCAGCAAATCGAACGCTTGAAGTTGCAAACGAGAACAGTGCGAGTCGGCGCCGGCGAGGAATGGTTGCAAGTAAGTGACGAATCGAGCCTCCGCTATCACGCTGTGCGGCCCGCAGCAGGACCGGATGTAACGCGTAGACCCCACACGGGCGCGGGCAAAGTAGGGTTTTCTGGCCAGTCGAATTCGAATCCCGAATGTCAACCAGCTAGCTCCGCTGAACGCGACCACACGGACGGGCGAATTCGAGGACGGTTCGACTTACCACGTCCAGAATGATCTTGATCGCAAGAAGAAGGCCTTTGGTCGACTCTTGGGTGGCGATTGGCCGGATGCCTTCAAACTAGCTGAACATTACAGGCCTAAACCCAAGACCGGTTGGTGACGACTGACGGGGGTGGCGCGGCGGCGCTACATCGCGGGACAGCGTGCACCGCCCTAGCCAACGCGACGCGCCGCCCCCCGCACGCGCTGGGCTGAGGTGGAGTTGCCACGCGCTGCTGCTAGAGTGGTGTGCCACGCGAGGGCGATAGCTCTCTTTTTCGGGGAGGCGATCCATGCAACGTGTTGCGATTCTCACCGCGGCTCTGCTGACCGCGGGACTTGCGATTCCCGGCGCTTATGCTGCCCGCGACATCGGCATCCCGAGGTACATCACGGCTGCCGTCACGGATTCGGCGCGACCCGCGGCCGATACCGAGCGCGATGCCAGCCGCAAGCCCGCCGAGACTCTTGCCTTCGCCGGCGTCAAGCCGGGTGATTGGGTTCTGGAGCTCGCCCCCGGCCGGGGTTACTTCACCCGGCTGCTGAGCGCGGTGGTCGGACCTCGGGGCCAAGTGACCAACTACATCATCTCCCAGCCGCCCAAGCCCAACACACCGCCGCCCCCGATCATCGCGCTCGCCGCCGAGCCGCATTACGGCAACGTGAAGGTCCATCTGCAGCGGCTCATCGAGGTGAAGCCCACCAACAGCTTCGACCTCGTGTGGACGACGCAGAACTACCACGACTTCCACAACATTGAGGGCCTTGACGTGGCGACTCTCAACCACGCCATCTTCGCGGCGCTCAAGCCGGGCGGAATCTACTTCGTGCTAGATCATGCGGCCGAAGTCGGCTCGGGGCTGCGCGACACTAATACGCTGCACCGGATCGACGAGGACACCGTGAAACAGGAGGCGAAAGCGGCAGGCTTCGAGCTGGTCGGCGAAAGCGGCATGCTGCACAACAAGGACGATCCGCATACTAGCAAGGTGTTCGAGGGGCCCATCCAGGGGCACACCGATCAGTTCATCCTGAAGTTCAGGAAGCCGAACAAGTAAGGAATTACGAACCAATCTCAGAATCACTATTTGATTCGGGCTTGTCGAGGAACACTAGGGTACGAACAGATCCGTCCGCTGCCAGCTAAGTAGTTGATGTATAACGAGTTTTTCGCCTCTGAACGATGTCAACTCAAGCGCGAAATCCAATCGACTTTCGCATCAACAAATTCACGCGGTTACCGTTGTCGCGGTGGCCTAATAGATGAAAAAGCGAATCGCAGAGATTCCATGCGTCGCAAGACCGGGACTTTGCAGTCGAGCCCGGTCGCTAATACAACGGACAACAAGAATTGCCGCGTGATCCATGTCACCTTGAAGCGAAAAATAAAAACGGGCGCGGGGGCGTCGGGGCAACTTAAGGAGTTCCGGCGTGTATTCCCGCCCGAAGGCCGCGCTGTCGCAACAGCGCGCACGGTCAGGATAGCCATCAACGCCAGGGCTTTGCCCCGCTGTGGTTGCGGCGTCGGACTTTCATCCGCAAGGATCCAAGGATCTCTCCCATGCGGGGCGCACCCAAAAAAAGCGCCGCACGAGACGGGGCTTCAAAAAATGAACATTTCCTGGAGGAATTTAGAAGACGATGTATTTCAGATTGATATAGAAGTTCCGCAACAGGGGGTCCGCAACGAGCGAGTTGTACCCGGCCGCAAAGTTGTCATTCTGTGCGTTGGTGAACGGCGGACTCGTGTCGAACAGGTTTTTAATTCCGAATAACACGGACAGTTTGGAGGTCGGTTTGTAGGCGGCGTAGGCATCCCAGAGCGAATAACTGCCCACCTTCCGCTGACTGCCGTTGGCATTGGCGTATTCGTCGATGTACGATGAGTAGAAGCGGTTGCTCAGTCCGGCACCGAACATGCTTTCCGGGCTCGTCCAGTCGACCCTCAGGTTATGTTCCCACCTGTACGCCGGCAGTTCTAAACTGATCTGTTGATTGCCCACGAGGTCGGTGTTCGGCCCGCCGTTGTACTGCTGCTCCAGAAATTGCGTGATCGCGGTGACTTCCAAATCCTCGTGGAACGTCCCAACGGCGGTACGTTGCAGGTATTGGATGCTGAGGTCGAACCCGTCGGTCACGATCTTGCCCGTATTCTGAAAGTTTTGGTTGATGTATCCACAGGTCGGTGCCGTGTAAGGAGTGCACTGATTGGCCTCTGCGACCGATGGAGTGAGTGTCCCACTTGAGTTCGTTATGATATAGCTCGAGAGCGCGGTGGGATCAGCGTAAATAGCCGAGGCGGGAACGTCTTGGACGACATTCTTGAGAATGATCCTGTAATAGTCCAGCGTAATGCCCATATCCTGGATCGGCGAGACGATGACACCGAGATCGAAGTTTTCCGATGTTTCCGGTCCCAGCGTTTTGTTTCCGCCGTTCAACCCCAGTCCCTGCGTGTTGCAAATAGCTTGCGTCCACTCCGCGGTATAGTGGCCCGGTGAGCAGAACGGGTTCCCTGATCCCATGGTGGGGGAGTTCGAAGCTGTCAAGAAAGGCGGCGAGTACAGTTGGAAGAGCGTCGGCGCCCGGAAGCCGGTGGAGGCAGCTCCCCTGAAGGTGAGGAAATCGAGCGGCTGATAGCGCACCGACAGTTTCGCGTTGTTGGTCGTGCCGAAATCGCTGTATTTGTCCTCGCGATCCGACAAGTCGAGATCGAGAGCCTTGGTGATCGGCACGTCCAGCTCGAGGTAACCCGCCTGTACATTGCGACTCCCTTCGACTGCACTGTCCGTAAGCCCGGTTGCCGCGATTACGAGGGTGTTATAGGCCGTGGTCGTGCTCGTGTAGCGTTCGCCGTTCACAGTGGCGCCGACCGCGAAGGTCGCCGGAGTACCCGCATTGAAAGCATCGCCCAGCGGGTGGCTGGCATGGCCGTCGACGCTCCAGCGTTTGTCCTCGCCAAGCTGGTATACGCCGTTTATATACGACGAGTTGATCAAAGCCTGCCCTGCCGCGCTCTGCGGACCGAAGGGGTTGATCAGGTTGCTGAGGACGCCGCCGGGTGCAAGCACGGCCTCATTGGGTATGCCTCCGGTCCAGCGATTGTTGTTCTTGTTCTGACTGTAATTGAAGTCCGTGGAGTAGTCCCAACCGGCGTTGCTGCCGGAGAACGTCACCAGAGCCCTCTGCGCGGTATTGAGGACGCCCCCGTAGCGGCTGTTGTTCGGATCGCTCCAGATCGCAAGCCCCCCATCGGCCAGATCTACCGGCTGGCCGCAGTTCACCGACTGGGATGGGATGCATGTCAGCTGAGACGCCTTCGGGTAGTAGGGGCTCGCCGGGTTCATCTGGAATTCATAGAACATGGGACCGGAGTAACCGTTTACTTCGGATTGGGTATAGAAGTACTGCACCTGCAACTGGTTATTGGCCGGCAGCGCCTTGGTAAAGGCCACCATCCCGGAAGCCTCGTGGGACTCGGGGAGCAGATCCGTCGCGGCGGAATACCGGTATGCGCAGTTGCCGAAAGCCGTTGTCAACTGCGGATTGCCCACGCAGGCCGGATAGCCCGACTGCCACAGGTTACCGTTGGCATCGGCGAAGCTCCCGGGCCACGATCCCGGATTGTTCGTATTGGGGATGCCCGCTGCGGGATCAAAGCCCGTGGCGGAAAACGCCCGCTGCGTCGCGCGCAGTTCCTGTTGCTTGCTGTAATTTCCCGTGATCATGAGGTTGTAGCCGTCGCTCGCCAAATCCCCGTGCCCGAAGATCAAATCCGCCTGGCCCGAGCTGCCACCGGTTTCCTGCGGCCGGTCGAAATTGGACTGGACTTCGAGCCCCTGGTAATCCTTCTTGGTAATGAAGTTGATCACGCCCGCGATCGCGTCCGATCCGTACAGCGCCGAGGCGCCTTCCCGAAGCACCTGGACGCTGTCGATGGCCGAGAACGGAATGCCGCTCAGGTCGACCGCATTGCCGTTGAAAGCATTGTTGGCCACCCGTTGGCCATCAAGCAGCACCAGGGTGCTGCCATTGCCCAAGTGGCGCAGGTTGGCGTAAGTACCGCCTCCGGAAAATGACCCTACGTTTGCAGCAATGTTTACCGTCGGGGCTGCGGAGGTCAGCGTGTTCATCACCTGCTCCACATTCACGACGCCCTGGTCCTTAAGGGCGTCCGCCTTGAGGATCGTGATGGCCTCCGCGGTTTCCGCTGCGGGCCTCTTGATCATAGAGCCTGTGACGACGATCTCCTGCAGCTCCGGGGTATCGGAGGCAGAGGCAGCGGGTGCTTGCTGCGCCATGGCAGGCATCGATAGGGCGGCGCCGCACGCACACATCGATACCATTATGAATCGCTTCATAAGCGATCGAACGCTAATCGGGCTTGGCATCCTCATCTTGGCACCCCTCAAAGATTGTTATGGCGGCGGCGGGTTAGCAGGCGCGAAGTCCCGTTGTGTTTTCGCGACACTACAAACGAACGCCGCTCTCATTCGCTGAACGATAGCCGCCGATCAACTGATGAGTATGAAAATGGTATGAAGGCCGCTGGCAGCGTGATGAAGGCCGCCGGCAGCGTGATCACAGTCAGAATGTACTTGTCTGCTTCATCAATTAATGCGCGAGTGGTCGCTAAAGAAGGGCTGTTGCTAAACGTGTCCAGAGATGGGCGCGTAAGCGCAACTGACCCGAGACGTACTTAATCTAGGGTTGTAAAATCAACCTGCCGGCTTATACGACCGATCTTCAAGCAACATTTCGCGTTGAACGGGACTAAATCCGCGACGAAGCGGACCGACCCAAAAACGCGAAAAGCTTGCTGGTACACGGCGCGTTACACTCGATTCCGACGACACACCTAGGCAAGCTTCATGATCTCCAAATGCTCGGAAAACACTGATCTGCCCGCCACACATCCTCTGTCAGTTACGTTAGGGTCGGGCAGGAAGATCTCCAAAGCCAGCCTGTTCAACGTGCTTCAGGCGGGTGGATGGGGAGCCGCCTACGCGGTCTGTGCGCTTGCAGCGGAGCAAAACCAAGGCCTTTGGCCGGCCGTGTTGGATACGTTGATTTGGGCCTTTTGTGGGTTTCTTGTCACGCTCGGTCTCCACCACGTTTACCGACGATTACGTCGACTACATCTCTCACATGTGGTTTTCGCTGCCGTTGCCCTGGTCTCCAGCGTGCTGCTTGCGCCACTGTGGTATTTCATGGAGCACGTCTGTTTACGCATGACGTTACCTGCAGTGCTGCATGTAGATGCGCTGAGATCGTTATTTTCCGTAAACGCGGCGATCATGGCGCGAGAACCACTGTTGCTTACGCAGTACCTTTGGCCCTTTTACTCCATCATCCTCTTTACGTGGGCATCCCTCTATTATGGTGTCAACGCGATCCTGGATCTGGAATCAGAGCGCGCCAATGTCGTCAATGCGCGCAAATTGGCCGACACAGCTCATCTTCGTGCCCTGCAGTCGAATTTGAACCCGCATTTCCTGTTCAACGCGCTGAACGGTATTGCGACCCTGGTACGCGTAAAGGAAGCCGTGGGCGCTGCGGCCATGGTCGATGCCCTGGCCACCTTTCTTAGGTCAACGCTACAGCGTTTGGATACGCCCGAACTTCGCGTTGCAGAGGAAATCGAACTGATTGAGCAGTACTTGTGCATTGAGCGTTATCGGTTTGGTACTCGTCTGCACGCGGTGGTCGAGGCCAAGCGGGAGGCGCTCGGTGCCCTCATCCCAACCCTCATTCTTCAACCACTTGTCGAAAATGCGGTGCGCTACAGTGTGCTACCCCGCGAGGCCGGCGGCTCTCTATGGGTGTCGGTGCGCAAGGAACTCGCGGTTTTGGTTGTATCGGTGGAGGACGATGGAGCCGGACTCAACGGGGGTACGTTAAATGTCTTCGGCATGGGCCTACAAAACTCCTCCGACCGGCTGAATGCTCTGTATGGAGCCGGCGCAAGCCTAACTATAGGCAGCAGAACGGACGGCACTGGGTGCGCGGTCGTTATCAGACTCCCCTTTCGGCTAGCGCCTGTGAGGCAGCCCTGTGACCGGGCAATCGAGGCAGCACAAGCATGAAAATTCGAACAATAATAGCCGACGACGAGGAGCTTGCACGACGCGGCCTCAGGGCACTTTCGCAGCGATGCGAGGATTTGGAAATGATCTGCGAGTGCGCCAACGGGCAAGAAGCTGTCGACGCGATTCGCCGGCATCGGCCGGACCTGGTGTTCCTGGACGTTCAAATGCCGGGAAAGACGGGGTTCGATGTCATTAGTGCCATTGCAGATGCCCAACGTCCGTATGTTGTATTTGTAACTGCTTACGACAAATTCGCGCTGCGGGCGTTCGAAGTGCATGCGCTGGATTATCTCCTTAAGCCCGTGAACGAAGAGCGGTTCGATGCTGCGGTGGCACGTGTACGCGAGGCCATGTCGCACGCGACGGATAACGCAATTGTCCAGCGCGTTCGACAAGTGGCCGCGGATCTGAAAGTAGCCATTTCACCATCGAAGGGGTCGGCGGTGGATCGTCTGCCGATCAAGATCAACGGGCGCATCATGGTTATTCGGGTGGCGGACATAGACTGGATCGAGGCAGACGGAGACTATGTTTCGGTACATGTGGGTGGCAAGACCTGGTTGATGCGTGAAACCATCGCGGCCGTGGAACTTCGACTGGCGCTATCTGGATTTGTGAGAATTCACCGCTCCACCCTCGTGAATGCCGAACGGGTCAAGGAACTTCAGCCACAGGACAAAGGCGAATATACCGTCGTACTCAATGACGGCACGGAACTTAAACTGACGAGACACTACCGAACGTCGGTTGAACGACTGGTCGGCGCGAACCCCTAAACGCCGTCGATCAACGCCAGGTGGGCGTGCGTTCGCATCTCACACTGTGAGCGCGTGACGGTTTTAGCAGAAGCGCAGTTCAACGGCTCTGGATCGGAACCCGACACCGACTCCATACCTTGCGTTACCTCGCAGGGATCTGGAAGGTTTTTGGATGATTGTGGATGCGGCGCCCCATTCAATCGGACGCCGTGGCGTACGCATTCCTACGACGACGTGTGAAACCCGCAACACGGCGGTGTCGCGAAGGTCACTCCAGAATCTCCGCGGTCGAAATTTGCACGCTCTCCATATCCGTTTTGTCGTACTTTTAGTCCGCAATGTCGCAACGCGATGCACGTTCCTCAGTCTCGGTCGTACACTGGCGCCCTGTTGCAGCGGTAGAGACACGTATGAGATCGATGTTCACGCTCAGACGCTGGAAACGGCCGACAACGCGCGCCTCAAACCTTCGAGCACACCGACCTTTCCGAGGACGCGAAGCGACCACCGGGCCGGCCGGATCTTTATTCGTCAATCAAAAGTCCGAGTAATCCAAAGGATAAATACATGAGAACGAAAGCGGTGTCGCGCCGGACGGTACTCCAGGCAGGTCCGTGCGTATTGGCTGCAGCGGCGGGCATCATCCCACAAATTGCGATTGCGCACGCGGAGACCGGGCTAAACCCGCAAAGCGAGGTGATTATCCGCAGGTGGTATGCGGCATGGGAGAAAAATGCCTGGGGCCCGCTCGACATCCTGCTGGCGGACGACTTCAAATTCTCGAGCGCAGCCGGCGACGACCACATCAGTAAGAGCGAATTCAAAACGCAATGCTGGGAGTCACAGAAGGATTTTATCGAGCGGTTTGACTTGCAGCGGGTATTCGGGCGAGGCAACGAGGCGTTTGTGATGTACCTAGGTCGAACCAAGAACGGTAAGACATTCCGCAACGTGGAGTATCTTCGGCTGAGAGATGACAAAGTGGAGGCCATCGAGTGCTACTTCGGTGCGCAATCCAGCTTTCCATCTGCAGTGAGCGGCAAGCAGGGCTAACGCCGTGGTATCTCATCGCTTCAACACAACATCTTCGGTCAGCAGCGTGCTCGTTCGAGAACACGCGTGAAGATATTGATAGTCGATGACCAAGCCGATGCGCGAGATGGGCTGCTCCGGCTCTGTAAGCGCAACAACGATATTGAAGTGGTCGTCGAAGCCGATTGCGGCAGTGCTGCTATTGACGCGGCGGACACACTTAACCCGGACATTTTGCTCCTAGATGTGGAGTTACCAGATATGTCCGGCTTCGAACTCTTGCGAGCGATGGGGGCGGGTGCCCATCCCTTGGGCATCATGGTTTCGCCATGCGCTGATCACGCGATCCGGGCATTCGCAGAAGGCGCAATTGATTACTTGGTGGCGCCGGTGACTGCAGAGCGATTTGACTTGGCAATGGCACGCGTCCGTCATCGATGCAATGGCGCGTTGCCTGGGTACGGTTCTTTCACTTCGACGTCTTCGGATCTTGGGCGCTCTGTGCCGGCTTTTCCACGGTTTTTAGTTGGTGAGCGACAACGACGACTCTATCCGCTCGATCCAAAGTCGATCGACTACATCGAGGCCGACGGTAACTACGTCACCTTGCGCGCCGGCAAAATGGAATACCTCAGCCGAGATTCGATCAAACGTTTGTCGATGCAGCTCGCAGAGTTTGGCTTTATTCGCATCGACCGCTCACTCCTAGTGAATGCCGCCGCCGTGTTATATGCCGAAGTCGCAGGTCATGGCACATTTGCCTTAACGCTAGCCTCCGGTGTATGCGTGCATTCGAGTGCTGCTTACCGCGATGCGATTTTGCGCATTATCCCCCTGCCGTCCTTGTCGAAGCGCTACCGGGGCACCTCGTCGAAGAGTTCCATGAACTCTATCTCAGAAAAGAAGGGGTTTGTCACGCTGGCAGCTCAAATCATCCCAAAGTAGTTCCGGCCGCTTGCGGCACTGCTAACTTCTAAGGATGAGGTTGGCCGATCGTATCGCGCAATGCCGAACTCCGTTCATCGTTGAGAACACGAAGGACGGCTCTGTCATACACTTAAACGGCGCCGCCGCGTTCTCCAAAGATATTGATAGTTGTGCTACGCGATATGTGCTGAGCGATGAGCTGACGCGCCTATGCACAGCGCTCGCCTATTCGAAAGGAGCGAGCACACTCGCCTGTGCAGACCTTTTGCACGTACCGGCAGAGCGCGTTTGGGTCGAATGGACCGAAGCTCCTTGGCGGAACGAGCTTGCGTGTTACGGTTTCAAAAGTCCTGTTGACTCGGCGTGCGCGGGCCGGCGCGGGGTCTTCATTCAGTCCAATCCCGATGGGCGTAGCGGCCTAATGAGAACGTTCTGGGCGAGCGGCGAGTCTGAACTGAATGTGCTTTCCAGTAGCATGGAAGCCTACTTCGATTTCGATACGCAGGAAGGTGAGAATCCTGCGGTCTTCGACCGGCAAAAGCGCCGTTGCATTTGCGTTTCGGACAATGCTGCTGCCGGGAAGGCCGATATCTTGCGGCGCTGCTTTCGATTCTGGTTCGAGCGCTCGTGGCAAGAATATTACGAAAGGGCACAGCTGACGCCTGTACAAGCTGCGGCACTCTCTCATCACGCACTTGGTACGATAACGATCGATATTCCTGTAGTGCTAGCCTTCTTTTTGCTCCTCGCTACTCGTCCAGGCCTGCCGCGGCGGCCTCTGATGCTTGAGCGTCTTAACAGAGCACGGGCAAAGTCCGGAAAGCGGCCGCTTCTAGAACAGATCGAAGTCTTCTCTCCTCTGATGCCAGAGTTTGAATCCGGCTGTAGCAGCTATTCAGGGGCATCTCGACGATCGCGTAGACTTCACCATGTGCGGGGCCATCTTGTGCGACGGGGAAGCAAGCTTTTCTGGCGAGTGCCGCACCTGCGCGGTAGCGTACGGGCCGGAACCATTCGGACCCGCACGGTCACTTGGACCGTCGATTCATCGACTTCAGCGCGCATCCGCAGCTGGCCAGAGCTATCATCGACCCAGTTGTCTTGAACGCGCCCCGGAGTTCGGCGGCGTTGGTCATGCCTTTTGGCGGTTGCTTCGTGGAAATGATTGACGTAAGTGCTTCAGCGTTCACGGGGCCCGAAGCTTAATTCCGCGTCCTGTTTTCGCCCCCGCTACCCGTGGGCTTAGTTATACTGTTTTGCTGGCGTTCGCGCCAGATGCCGGCTGCTTTCGCTGCGCGAGCGCGGTGGCGATTATGGATCCCGCGGGTCGGATCCTCCCGCAGCTTTTTCAATTCCTGCCTGAAGTTGAAAATAAGCGTGGGCGGCAACCACGCGCTGCCGCCCCGACCCCGTGAATTCGCATCGCCGGCTATCAAGGCGCGCCGTTGCTTGTTATTCAACAAAGGAAGCGTCCCGGATAATTTCCTCCTGCGCAACGCCACGCCTGCAACCATGCCGGTAACGTTAGGGCCTTTGTCGAATGGCGCCCCACTATTGCATTACAGGCCACTAACGACCTGTTCGAGTACAGCTGAGGTGCTCGGGGTGCTGTTTACATTTCCACCGTATACCGCGGTAATGGCATGGTTGCCCGTCGCCAGCGAGGCAGTCGAGAACTTGGGGTGAGTGTTGCCGCTTACCAGCAGCACGGTTCCGAGCTTCACTTTGCCGTCCAGGAACTCTACCGCTCCCGTGATGGCTCCGCCGTTCGCGCCGATTACCGTGGCCGTAAATGTCACCGACGTGCCGAAAGTGGATGGGTTGAGCGACGAGACGACCGTCGTCCTTGTCGCGGCTTTGCTTACTGTCTGCTTGAGAGTCCCAGTGCTGGCCGAATCGTCGCCGCTGCCGTTGTACGCAGCGGTGATCGTGTAGGCGCCTCCCTTCAGTGCCGCGGTGACCAGCGTCGCCGTGTTGGTCGTGGTATTAACGGCTTCCGTGCCAAGCGCAGTAGTTCCATCCGTGAACGTCACCGTTCCGCTCACCGACCCACCAAAGCCCGAGGTGACTTTCGCAGACAATGTCACGGACTGCCCATATTGGGATGGGTTCAGCGAGCTTGTGACTTTGGTCTTTGAGGTCGCCGCGACCACGGTCTGCGCGCCGGCGACCGACGTGCTCGGGCCGTTAGCCGCGTCGCCCGCATAGCTTGCGCTGATCGAATGGTCTCCCGCGTGCAGCGCACGGGTTACAAACGTGGCTACCCCAGCACTCAAGAGAGCCTTGCCAAGCACCGTCGCGCCGTCCGTGAACGTCACACTGCCGGTTGGTGTGTCCCCACCAGTGGTTGCAACAGTTGCCGTCAGCGTTACCGCTTGCCCGTAGATCGAGGGATTCGGTGATGACGCCAGCGATGTAGTCGTCGGCGACTTAATCTTGAAATTAACGGTTTGTGCAACTTCAGTATTCCCCGCCCTATCGGTGCTGCGGATCAGAATTTTGTGGACGCCCAATGCCGAAACGGTTATGAAGCCGGGAGAGATTACGTAGCCAGCGCTGTCAAGATTGTAGTACGTAAGCGCCACCCCACTGCCATAGTCGGTTGCTCCCATAGCGATGCCGACCGCCGAAGCGTAGACCCCATTCGTGATGAGCGTTCCTGACAATTGGTAGAACGAGACCGGGGGTATCGAGTCATAACAAATCGGTCCGTAACTCTCATAAGTGCTCAAGCCTATATTGTCGTAGGCGCGCACGCTGGCGGTGTGACAGCCCTGCCCAGCGAGCGAAAGCAACAGTTGTCCGGAGGTTGCGTTCGGCAGCTGCGGGCCGCTATAGAATCCATCGCCCGCGCCGGGCGTGGGTTCGGAGGCGCTGTCGGAAAGACTGGAGTCCCAGCTTTGGGAGGCGCCCGCAATCCCCGTCGGCTGCGCGTAGCCGGTGTCGGTCGCGGTCCACGACACTGCCTGGTCAGTCCTGAACCAGGTGTTGAGCGCGGGTCCCGCGAAGGAGATTGCTGGCCTGCGGTTGTCCCCCGCACTATAGGTGTTGATGGCCCAGGCGAGTTGCAGGGCGTTGAACGAGCCCCAGCCGGTGACCTCATCGTACCCGCTGGCCGCACAAAAGTAGCCAAGGCCGTACTTCGCCGTCACGTCGTTGTCGTTGCAGCCCGAGGTGATGTCGTAGAAAGGATAATGGGGTGCGTATTTCGAGTTCTCCCCAAACCAGTATAGATACCAATTGCCATTGCCAAGCGGCGTGCAGGTCGTCTTGCCATTGCAGCCGCCGTTGATCGTCGCGACGTAATCGAGGTACGCATTCGCTTGCGCGAAAAAACCGGCCACGGACGGTGCCACAATGCTCGTCCCGCCGTTATGGTGTAAAGCGCCATTGAAGAAGTAGTTTTGCGGGGAGTTATACCAGTCCGCATTCAAAGCAATATCCGGCACGGTCCGCGCACCGCTGCCTCCAAGAGGTGTCTGGTAGGACGGTGCACCCCAATAAACACTGAGCCCGCCCGTGCTGCCCCCGCCGTTGCTGGCACAGCCGTCGGGATTGCCCGTCCAGCCGTATTCGTGGTCGTAAAACCCGTTTGAATAGAGCGCGAGATTAGTGCCGCCGGCAGCAACGACATTCGGATCAGAGGCCGGGTACTGCACGGCCTCGGCATCGCCGCAGCCTGCCGTGGCACCTTGATCGCCGGAAGCCGCGATCAGTGTCCAGCCCTGTGCGATCATCGCGTTGAAAATCCCGTGGTCGGTATCCATGGTGGAGCTCGGCGTACAGGATATCTCTGCGCATCCCCAGCTGGTGCTGAACACCCGCGCCTTGCCGTCGCTCAAGATCTGGTTATAGACGTCGGTGAACGTCGAAAAATGAGAATCGGCGCCGTTGTACATATAGATCATGGCCGTATTGGCCTCGCTGCCGAGGCTATTCGCCCACGCCGTGGACCACTCGAAGTCCATGGTTCCTTCGGTGTCGCCGCCGCTCGGTGTGCCGTCGATGTAATACTGCTGATAGTGGTAAGCCAGAGGCGGATAGCTCGCTACGAATCCTGCGAAGTCATTCCCGTCCTGGGTACCCGCGGTCGCAATCGCAATCGAGGATTGCGGCGGCGTCACGTTGGGACTTGCCAATGGGTTACAGCAATGCCCGAGAGCGTACAGCGCGTTGACGTCATACGCCTGCGAGCTATAAATGTCTTCCGGGTCGTAGGCGCCACCGGTGATGTCGGGCTTAGGCGCCGACGCCGCACCCGGTGCGGAACGCTTCACCGTCGAATCGGCACCGCCTGCGCCACCCACAGCTTTTGCCGGACCCGCCACGTAGTCCGCAAACGTTGGCTCGGAGGCAAACTTTGACGCCGGATTCAGGACCTGAATGCTGTTGAGTCCGCCCACGGAGTGAATGATTCCTTGCAGGGAGGTCGGGATCGCCGCATCGCGGTCATTCGAGAAGGCCGTACGCGTGCCGACCTGATATTTGTTGATCGTAACGCCGAAGGCTTTCTCAATGATTCCCGACGGTGCATCCACATCCACCAGCAGCCGGTTCGCGTAGCGCTGGGTCACGGTCATTCCCTGGCTTATCGCCCAGTCCACGACCGCCTGTTCATCTGCGGCGGCCGGTGCGAAGCGCTTAGTCCATTCTGCCGGGGTCAGAAACTGCATGAAGTTCGGGGAGCCCCGCGTGTGCAGCTCCTCCAGAAACTGCTCCTCTGCTGCCAGGTTCGGATGTTGCAGGCCGATGACGAGGCGCAGATGTTGCTGCGGCTCATAGTGCCCGACGAGCGCGGCAGAGCCGTCGCGAACCTGGGGCGGAGTGGCCCCCGCCAACGCGCTTACGGCTTGCCCGGCAAAGGCAGACGTAGCCAACAACATCACAAAAATCAGTCCCGCCCCAACCGAGCGGCGCGTCCCGGCGTTCATAGTTTCGTCCCCCGTATGTTTAGTGAGCGAGTTTCTTCCTGCGCGCGCAGCGATTGACGATGCGCTGCTTCGCCTGAAGCTCCTTAAGCAATTGTGTAGCTCGAACCGCGCACCGCGGAGCGTTCGTAACATGCAGCGAGAGCGTCCGCTTTCAAGGTCTCACCGCTGCCACGGTGATGGCGCTACCGGGATATTGTGATGAGGAAGATGTCGGCCTCGTTCCGTCCACCGTGTAAATGATCACCGCTCCCGGCGTCTTGTCCGTAATGGTGACGGCCTGCGCATCACTGTAGGTGCGCGTCTTGAGCGAGAACACCGGCGTCGCCGCCGGCGGGACCACGGTGTAGGTCACGGATTTCGTGGTCACGTTTCCGGCGATATCGGTCGCCGTCACCGCGAATGTCTGCGGACCGCTCCTCGACGTCGGGATGCCGGCACCATCGGCCATGGTGCCGGCACAGGAGGACACGCCCGACAGTGCATCTGTGCAGAAGTACGCGGCGAGCACTTTTTGATTCATGGCGTAGCTCGCGCCGCTCGCCGGCCGCGTGACGATCGCCCTGGGTGCGACCGTGTCAAGCTTCATGATCACGGAGTCGCCTGCGGCTCCGAATTGACTCTGCATTCCAGTGATCCTGTGTTTGAGCGCGTGCCGTCGTGCGGTGGATTAGACGTTCCCACAGGCTAAATCGGAAAATCCGGTCAAAATGACGACATGCCGCTCGGGGTCCTGGAAATAAACATTGTTCGCGCGCTGCGACGGCATGAGAAATGCGGATCGGGCTCTTGATAAGCCGTTGATTGCATTGATGGAGAGTCATCCCCGGCGCGCCGGCGATCCTCGCGGGGCCTGTTTGAAGCAAGCCTGCGTGGCACACGGGGATTTCGCTGCGCCAGACGCTCAGACTGGCCGACTAGACATATTGGCGCCGTTTGAGCACTGCGTCGCGACGAGGCGCTCGTGCGAATCCGAGCGCACCCCTACTGGTGATCCGCATCTTCGCTAGCATCGGCCTGAGCCCAGTTGCCAGGCTGGATGGAACGCAATTGGAGAAAGCGCTATTTCACTCGCACGCTCTGGGGCACTGTCGAAACATGCTAACGCGCGCCCCGCTACCAACGAAACCTATTTGACCCGCGCTTGTCGAGGCACGCTAGGGAATGGACATATCGGCCCCCCGCTACCAT
>Ga0302180_10000618_pt1 | contig 28569 bp, 24 predicted proteins | sample I_Palsa_E3_2_FD_200575 | JGI IMG/M metagenome (GOLD analysis project Ga0302180, IMG submission 200575) | Peat permafrost microbial communities from Stordalen Mire near Abisko, Sweden - I_Palsa_E3_2 | ecosystem: Environmental > Terrestrial > Soil > Palsa > Peat permafrost | place: Sweden...
CTTCTTCCCGCGGGAAATGGCAGAGCGCTTCTTTGCCGACGAACAGCTCATCCTGCGCACCGGCCGGCCGCTGATCGATCGTGAAGAGCTGGCGCTGGATCAAACCAGCGGCTCGGTGCGCCACATCTCCAGCTCCAAGATCCCATTGCTCGACAAGTCGGGCAACGTGATCGGCATCGTCGGCATCGGTCGTGATATCACTGAGCGCAAACTGGCCGACGAGCGCATCCGCCACCTCGCGACCCACGACTCGCTCACCGAGCTGCCCAACCGGGCATTCTTCAGCGAGCGGCTGAATGCACTGATCAGCGGTGCGCAAGGCAAGGATGTGCGCTTTGCGGTGCTGTTCGTCGATCTGGATCATTTCAAACTCATCAACGACACCCTCGGCCACCAGGCCGGCGACGCGCTGCTGAAGCAGGCCGCGGAACGCCTGCGCGACAGCGTCCGGCCGACTGACCTCGTGGCCCGGCTCGGGGGCGATGAATTCGTGGTGCTGTGCCAGGACGCGTCGGACCTCGCGGACATCGACGCCGTGGCGGCGAGGATGGTGCAGTCACTCACCAATCCGCTGCACTTGCTGGATCACGAGTGCCGTGTCAGTGCGAGCGTCGGCATCGCCATCTATCCGACCGACGGCGATTCCGAGCGCGCGCTGATGAAAAGCGCCGATACCGCGATGTACACCGCCAAGCAGGAGGGCAAGAACAACTACCGCTTCTTCTCCAGCCGCCTGAAAACCGAGTCGCTGGAACGAGTGCTGTTGGAGAATGAACTGCGCCATGCGATCACGCGCAATGAATTCCTGATCCACTACCTCGCCAAATTCGACCTCAAGACCCGATCCATCTCCGGTGCCGAAGCGCTGCTGCGCTGGCATCATCCGGATCTGGGCATCATCGCGCCCGCCAGATTCATACCGCTGGCCGAGGAGACCGGCCTGATCGTCCCGATCGGCGCTTGGATGCTCAAGGCCGTGTGCGCCCAGCACATGAGCTGGCAACGCGCAGGCTTTCCATCGCTGTGCATGTCGGTCAATCTCACGCCGCGACAGTTCAACGACGAACACCTGATGGCCACCGTATTGTCGGCGCTGGCCGACTCCGGCATGGCGGCCAACATGCTGGAGCTCGAGATCTCCGAGGCGACGCTGATGCAGGACACCCAGCACACCGCCGCGACACTGGCGAGCCTGAAGCGATCCGGGGTGCGACTGGCGATCGACAACTTCGGCGCCAGCTACGTGTCGCTCGCCAACATCCAGCGCTACCCGATCAACACCCTGAAGGTCGACCGCTCGCTGATGCGCGACATGGACCAGAATGCGGAAAACCGGCTCATCACCGAAGCCATCATCGCGCTGGGCAAGTCATTGAGCGTGACCGTGATTGCCGAGGGGGTGGAGACGCGACGCCAGGCGGCGTTCCTGCGCGAGCAGGCCTGCGATGCGATGCAGGGTTTCTACGTGAATGAGCCGTCGGTTGCGGCCGATTTCACCCGGCTGCTAGAGCACCAGGCGCAGATGCGCGCCGGCAAACCCGAATAAAATCCGCTAGCTCGCGGCGCTGCCGGCAACCAGCCGGCTGGCGATCCGCGTCACGTGCTCGCCCTGGTAACGGCACATATCCAGTTCCAGCGCGGTCGGCATGCGCAGCTCGGAGCCTGCGCCAGTCACGCAGCTGGCGCCGTACGGGGTGCCGCCGGTGATCTCGCGCATCGTGGTGAGATCCTTGAACGTGTACGGCAGCCCGACAATGATCATTCCATGATGCAGCAGTGTGGAATGAAACGACGTGATCGTGGTCTCCTGCCCGCCGTGCTGGCTGGCGGTGCTGCAAAACACGCTACCCACCTTGCCCACCAGCGCACCGCGGCCCCACAGCGCACCGGTCTGGTCGAGGAAATTGCGCATCTGCGCCGCCATGTTCCCGAACCGGGTCGGAGTGCCGAAAATGATGGCATCGTATTGCTCGAGCTCGTCGGGCACGGCGTAGGCCGCCCGTTGATCGAGCAGGAAACCGCAGGCCTTGCAGATCTCAGGCGATACCAGCTCGGGCACCTGCTTGACCACCACACGCGCCCCCGGCACGCGCGCCGCACCCTCGGCCTGGGCGTGCGCCATGAGCTCGATGTGCCCGTAGCTGCTGTAGTAGAGAACCAGAACGTTTGTCATGCCTTACCTTGGTGCCAGGTGGCGCTCGAGAAACGCGCGCACCAGGTTGTTGTAGGCGAGCGGGTTGTCGAGATTGGGAAGATGGCCGGCATCCGCCACCACGGCGCGCTCGGCGCAGGCTAGGCGCTGCGCCAGCAGGTCGGCGGATTTTACCCGGCGCGCGAGATCGTGTGCGCCGGTGATCACCAGCACCGGTGTGCCGATGCCCTCGGGGCGCAGCGGCGCGACACTGGCCGCGACGCCCGCGGCCGCCGGCGTGGTGGCGTGCAGCAGATCGGCACCGGGATAGCGACTGAGGATGGCGTGCAGCAGCCGGTGCGCATTCGCGTCCCTGGTGCGCAATTGGATCAGCGGGTGCGCGCTCCACTCGCGCCTGAACGCCTCGATGCCCTGGGCGCGCGCCAGGGCACGGTAATGCGCCAGTGGCAGCTCGTCGTCATCGGCAGCCGCATCGCGCGTCACATCCGGAGGACCATCCAGCACCAGACATGAGATTTTCCTGCTGCTGGAGGCGGCGAGTCCCAGCACCACGCGCGCACCCTGCGACATGCCCAGCAACGCCGCCCGATCCAGTGCCAGGTGGCCCCACAACGCGTCCAGATCCGCGATATCGCGCTCCAGCGCGGGCTGGCCGGATGACAATCCAAAGCTGCGACGGTCGAACCGGATGACGCGGAATGTCGTGCGCAGCGCGGCGCTGAGCGCATCCCACATCTCCAGATCGAGCGTCCAGCCGTGCACCAGCAGCAGCGCCGGACCGCTGCCCTCGTCGCGATAGCGCAGGCGCGCACCATCGGCGGTGAAATAGCGATCGGCGGCCGGTGGATGCATGGCGGCGGGCAGCGGATTCGCGATCGCGGTGGGCACGGGAATCCTTCGCAAAGCGAAAAAGTTTTCGCTTTCAGGCTACAGCCCGACCCCGCATGCGTCAAGCTGACCGCTACCGCAGCGCACCGCGCAGCGCGTCACACCTGGGCGCTCAGCGACAGCCAGGGCGCAGTGGCAAGGTCGGTGGAGATCTGCTGGCTGACCCGCTGCAGCATCTTCAGCCGTTCGCGCACCAGTTTCGCCTTGCTGATCCGACGCGAGTGACTGGAACTGTTGAGCGCCGCCACTACTCTCCCCTGGTGGTCGAACACCGGCACCGCGAGTGCAATGACGCCATACGCCAGTTCATCCACCACCGCCGAGTAGCCGCTGCGCCGCGCGCTGTCGATCAGCTGCCCCAGCCGCGCCGGATCGGTCACCGTGCGCTCGGTGAGCGCATCCAGGCGCGCGGTGTGGAAATAGCGCTGCAGGCGCTCCGCGCTCACGCCGGCCAGCAGCACGCGCCCGGTGGAAGTGGCGTGCGCCGGGAAGCGGCTGCCGACGTGCGCCTCCAGCCGCACCAGCGTGCGCACCGAAGCGCGCGCGACATAGACAATCTCGACCCCGTCCAGCACGCACAGCGCGGCCGAATCCGAAGTGCTGCCCGCCAGCTCCTCAAGGTGCGTCCTGGTGACGTGCTCGATATTCATCGATTCCAGATACGCGGCACCAAGTTCCAGCACCTTCGGCCGCAGCAGGAAGTGGCGCGCGTTGCGCGTCACGTAGCCCAGCTGCTCCAGCGTCAGCAGGCAGCGGCGCGCGGTCGCCGCCGGGATGCCGGCACTGCGCGCCACCTCGCTCAGCGTCAGCGCCGCATGTTCGCTGGAAAATGCTCGGATCACCGCCAGGCCTTTCGACAGGCCGCCCATGGTCTCGCGATGCGGCGCCGGATTTCTCTTCGCTCGTGCCATGCCTTCAGTCTATTTCGATATCCGAAAAGCCGGTAGTGGCCGGCCGCGCTCCTTGACGGCAACGCGCCGGCAGGTCCAATATGTTTCGCATATCGACGTGATATTCGCTATGCGAAATATCATTGGGGGCATGTTGAAGATCGGTCGCCAGGACACGCGCAGTTCCGCTATTTCCACCTCGAACCAGGACACCATCCTGGTGCGCGGGCATGATCTGGCCGGCGCGCTGATCGGCAGCGTCGGCTTCACCGAGCACTTCTGGCTGCTGCTGACCGGCGCGCTGCCTTCAACCACGCAGCGGCGGGTGCTGGACGCGACCCTGGTCGCGATCGCCGAGCATGGCCTGGTGCCGAGCGTGCAGGCGGCGCGCATGACGCTGGCGGCCGCGCCCGAGGCGCTGCAGGGCGCGGTCGCCGCCGGCATCCTGGGCTGCGGATCGGTGGTGCTGGGTTCGTCCGAGGCCGCCGGACAGCTGCTCATACAGATAGCGGCCGAGATTGCCGGCGGTGCAGACGTCGAGGCCGCCGCTGCCCGCATCGTCGGCCAATACCGCGCCGCCGGGCGCGCCATCCCGGGTTACGGCCACCCGCTGCACAAGCAGGCCGACCCGCGCGCGCTGCGGCTATTCCAGGTCGCCAGCGAGGCCGGATCTTCCGGCACGCACGCCGCCATCGCGCACACGGTCGAGCGCCTGCTGCCGCAGCTCATCGGCCGGCCACTGGCCCTGAACGTGTCGGGGGCGATTCCCGCGGTGCTGCTCGACGTGGGCTATCCGGTGGCGGCGCTGAAGGGCGTGCCGATCCTGGCCCGCACCGCAAGCCTGATCGCCCATCTGCTCGAGGAACACACCAAGCCGATCGGCTTCGTGCTGTCGCACGCCGCGGCCCAGGCGATCGGCTACGACGGCCCGGTGCCCGCGGGATTCACGGCCAGTGACAATGAATAACACCCTCGAAGGCATCCGTGTCGTTGAGCAGGGTACGTTCATCACCGGCCCATGCGCCGGCATGATGCTGGCGGATCTGGGCGCCGACGTGATCAAGATCGAAAGTCCGGAAGGCGACCCGTATCGAAGCTATCAGGGCGGTCAGTACTCGCCGCACTTTCAGGCCTACAACCGCAACAAGCGCAGCCTGGCGCTGGACCTGAAGAGTGGCGCGGACCGCGAGCTGTTCGATCAGATGATTCGCCAGGCCGATGTGTTCATCCAGAATTTCCGCCCCGGCACCGCCGAGCGCCTGGGCGCCGGGGTCGCACGGCTGCAGCAGATCAATCCGCGCCTGGTGTACTGCTCGATCAGCGGCTTTGGCTCGAGCGGCCCATACACCGATCGCCCGAGCTACGACTCGGTGGCACAGGCGCTGAGCGGTTTCCTGAGCGTGGTGGTCGACTACCAGCGCCCGCAGTTCCTCGGCCCTGCATTGGCGGACGCGATCACCGGCCTGTACGCGAGCTACGGCATCCTCGCCGCGCTGGTGCAGCGCGGCCGCACCGCACGCGGCGCGCTGGTCGAGGTGTCGATGCTGGAAGCCATGGCGCACTTTGCGGTGGAACCGTTCGCTTCGTTTTTCGCCCTCGGCCAGACGCCAACATCGGCCGATCGGCCACGGCTGGCGCAGGCCTACATCTTGCGCACCGCGGATCATCGCTTGATCGCCATTCACCTGTCGTCGCTGGAGAAATTCTGGCAGGGACTGGTCGCGGCGCTGGCGGCGCCCGAGCTTGCCGCCGATGCGCGGTTCAACACCCGCCTGGGCCGCATCGCCGAGTACGAGGCGCTGCGGATCGAGCTCGACGATCGTTTCGCGTGCCAGCCGCTGGCCCACTGGGTCGAGCGGCTGCAGGCCAACGACGTGCCATACGCGCCGATCAACCGCATCGACGACGTCGTGAAAGACCCGCAGGTCGAACACCTGGGACTCATCGTTCCGGTCGAGGGCCCCCACGGCGCCAAGCGTGCGGTGCGTCCCGCGGTGCAGTTCAGCGGCGCGCGCGCGCACTCGGTACGCGCGGCACCGCTGCTGAATGAGCACGGTGCGGCCATCCGTGCCGAGCTTGCCGGCGGCGCCGCCTGGCCCAGCCTGACCGTCGCCGTGCCGGCCGACGTCGATTGAGGCAAGCATGCTGTTTCCCACGACATTGGTAGGCAGTTATCCGCAGCCGGAGTGGCTGATCGACCGCCAGAAACTGGCAGGACGATTTCCGCCGCGGGTGCGCGCGCGCGAGCTGTGGCGCGTGCCGGAAGCATTCCTCGCCGAAGCGCAGGAAGATGCGACCATCATGGCGATCGAGGCGCAGGAGAGCGCCGGGCTCGACATCATCACCGACGGTGAGATCCGCCGCGAGAGCTACTCCAACCGCTTTGCCACGGCGCTCGATGGGGTGGACCTGGACAACCCCGGCAGCGCGCTCGATCGCAGCGGCCATCCCAATCCGGTACCGCGTGTGGTGGGCCCGATCCGGCGCCGCCACCCGGTCGAGGTCGGGGACCTTGCGTTCCTGCGCCGCCACACCCGGCGCCAGGTCAAGGTCACGGTGCCCGGTCCGTTCACGATGGCGCAGCAGGCGCAGATCGACTTCTACGGCGGCAGCCGCCAGCTCGCGGCGATGGACTACGCCGTGGCCGTCAATGCCGAGATCCGCGATCTGTTCGACGCCGGCGCCAACATCGTGCAAATCGACGAGCCGTACATGCAAGCGCGTCCCGACGATGCGCGCGCCTACGGCCTCGCCGCGCTCAACCGCGCGCTCGAGGGCATCGATGGCACCACTGCCGTGCACATCTGTTTCGGCTACGCGGCGATCATCCATTCACGCCCGTCCGGCTATTCGTTCCTGTCGGAGCTGTCCGGCTGCAGCTGCCGCCAGGTGTCGATCGAAACCGGGCAGTCGAACCTCGACTGTGCCGTGCTCGCGGGGTTGCCGGGCAAGAAAATCATTCTCGGCGTCATCGACCTGTCGACCAACGAGGTCGAATCCCCGGAAACGGTGGCCGCGCGCATCCGGCGCGCGCTGCCCTACGTCGCTGCCGCCGATGTCATCGTCGCACCCGACTGCGGCATGAAGTACCTGCCGCGCGACGTCGCGTTCGGCAAGTTGCAGGCCATGGTCGGCGGCGCGCAGATCGTGCGTTCACAACTCGAACGTGGGCCGGCCAAAGGCGCCGCGCCTGCGACATTTCAATAACGCGCCTGCGACATCTCAATAATCTGTATAGGGGGCTCTTCAATGATTACTCCAATGCGTCGTCTCACCCCGGTGATCATGGCCATCCTGGGCGCCGTGATTGCCGCCGAACCGATACTCGCGGCGGACTCCGACGAGCTGCAGGAGGTCGTAGTCACGGCGCGCAAGCGCGAGGAAACTGTGCAGAACGTGCCGGTGACGGTTGACGCCTTCACCCAGCAGACCATCCAGTCGGCCGGCATTGAATCTCCGCGCGACTTCGTCGCCATGGTCCCCAACATGACCATCGTCGAGGTGCAGAACGTCGGCAACTCGTTCATCACCATCCGCGGCATCTCGCAGGCGCGCAACAGCGAGCCCTCGACCGCGGTGCTGGTGGACGGCGTGCTGGAGCCCAATCCCTACGAGTTCGACCAGGAGCTGTTCGACATCACGCAGATCGAAGTGCTCAAGGGCCCGCAGGGCGCACTCTACGGACGCGATGCCATCGGCGGCGCTATCATCATTCAGACTGCGGATCTGGCCGATCACTTTGAAGGCGACGGCAAGGTCGGCGTCGGCAACGGGGTGTCCGAGAAGGCGCAGCTGGCCGTCAGCGGACCGATCGACGATGCCGGTACGCTGCGCTATCGCGCCTCGCTCAATTTCTACAACACCGACGGCTATCTGGAGAACACCAATCTCGACCGCAAGGCCGACCCGTACCGGGACTACTCGGGCCGGCTGCGGCTGGTGTGGAAGCCCAATGACCAATGGACGGCGGACGTGCGGGCGTACCGCGATCGGGTCGATACCACCGCCTACTATTACGTCATTCCGCGCGCCAACGAGGCCAACCCGTTCAGCAGCTTCAGCACGCCGCCGAATGCTAACGACATCACGAGCCCAATCCAGGACCAAAACCTCGGCTCGGACTACCGCGACATCACGGATCTGGCGGTGAAGCTCGACTTCAATGCGGGCTACGGCACGTTCACCTCGGTCTCGGACTACAACTTCACCAAGGAGATCGACACCGGCGACGCCTACGACTTCCGGCCGATCAAGGACTCCATCGCCTACAATTATTTCTTCGCGGGCATCCCCGCTGCCGATGGCGGGCCTGCCGGCGAGAGCCAGAGCCAGTTCATCTCCGAGAAGACCGAAAGCCAGGAGCTGCGCTTTACCTCCAACAAGATGAACGGCTTCTCGTGGATCGCCGGCGCCTATTTCATTCACACCCAACGCTTCATCTCCACCGGTAATCTGTTTGACCGCGGTGATGGCGTGCCGGCCGTCTATGAGACGCCACTGGTCGACCCCGCCAATCCGTACGCGACCAATACCAACGCCACGTACCTGTCGGACTCACAGAACAACGACGCCTGGGCGGTATTCGGCGATGCGACCTACGAGTTCAACAAGCAGTGGGAACTCGATGCGGCCATCCGCTACGACCAGGACCATCGCCAGAACACGACCGATACGCCGGCACAGTTCCTGCCCGATCCAACCGCCCATACCGGTGAGGTGCGCGATGCGACCTTCGACGCCGCGCAGCCCAAGGGCACCCTGCGCTACAAGCCGACCGACGATCTGACGTTTTATGGCGGCTGGAGCCGTGGGTTTCGCAGTGGCGGGTTCAACCAGACCGGTGTGGGCTATATCGTGTCACACGAAACTCCTCCTCAACTGGGAGTGCACGACCTGTTCCAGGCCGAGATCGCCGACACCTGGGAAGTCGGCGCCAAGAGCGAGTGGCTAGACCATAGGCTGAGCGCGAACATGGCGCTGTATTACACCAAGGACACTAACGGTTACTTCTTCTTCTACGATGCGGCCACCTCGACACAGAACCTCGGCAATCTCAACGCGTTGTACAAAGGTGGCGAGCTCGAGCTCACTGCGCGAGCGACCAGCTGGCTCGACCTGTACGCTAACTACGGCTACAACTTCGGCAGCATCACTGCAATGGAGGATCCCAAGGTGATCGGCAACAAACCGCCGCTGCTGACCCAGGACACCATCAACGCAGGCGTCCAGGTCCACGAGCCGATCGGCGACGGGCTCAGAGGCGTTGCGCGCCTGGACTATCAGATGCTCGGCCGCACCTGGTGGGATCCGTACAACGTGACCTCCCGCAATCCGGTCAATCTGATCGACCTGCGGGCCGGTGTCGAAGCCGACCGCTGGACGGTCACGGCCTGGTCGAAGAATCTGAGCAACAAGCTATACAATGCGGAATTCTCCCCCGGCGGCTTCCTGTGGCGGGCCCCACCGCGCCGCTACGGGCTCGATTTCACCTTCAAGTTCTGATTACTTCGAGGACACGCGCCATGGTCCAGTCACAACACGCTCCGATCCGGCTGCATCACAATGCCTACGTCACGCGCGATCAGGAAAAAACGCGCCAGTTCTACGAGGACGTCATCGGCATGCCGCTGGTCGCTACATGGTGCGAGTCGGACGAGCTATTCGGCAAGATGCGCACCTACTGCCACACCTTCTACGGCATGGCCGACGGCGGTGCCCTGGCCTTCTTCCAGTTCGAGAACCCACAGGACCAGGAGGAGTTCGGGCCAAAGATGCCGGCATCGCCGTTTCATCACATCGCGCTCGCGGTGGACGCAACAACGCAGGCTGCGATCGAGAAGCGCATCGTCGCCGCCGGGATCAAGCCGCCGGACACCTTCGTGCTGGAGCACGGTTATTGCCGCTCGGTCTATGTCAAGGATCCCAACGGCCTGATTCTTGAATTCACGCTCGATCACCCGCAGGCAGACAAAATTTCACGCGACCGGCGGGCGGATGCGCACCAGGAACTGAAGCGCTGGCTGGCGGGCAATCACACATCGAACAATACCTACCGCTGACCGCGGCGTCTGCCAAGCGGTTCGCACCATGCTCGAGTTCGACGACAAGAGCATTACCCAGGCGGTGATCGGGCGCCTGTCGGAATCTCACGACCCGCGCTTCAAGCGCGTCATGAGCTCGCTGATCACTCACCTGCACGACTTTGTGCGCGAGGTGAAGCTGACCGAGCATGAATGGCTCACGGCCATTCAATTCCTCACCGACGTGGGCGCGACCTGCACCGACAAGCGCCAGGAGTTCATCCTGCTGTCGGACACGCTGGGTGTGTCGGTGCTGGTCATCACGCTCAACCATCCGGCGGACCAGGGCAGCGCGGAGTCGACGGTATTGGGTCCGTTCTACTGGGAGGGCGCGCCCGATCTGCCCCGCGGCAGCAATCTTGCCGAAGGAGTCAAGGGCGAGCCGGCGTTCTATTCCGGGCGCGTGCTCAGCGCCGACGGGCGGCCGCTTGAGAACGCGCTGCTCGACATCTGGTCGGGCGACGGCGACGGCAACTACGACATGCAGCTGCCGCAGGAAACCGCCATGAAGGCGCGCGGCAGAATTCGAACCAACGCCGAAGGACGCTACTGGTTCCGCTCAATCAGGCCCACGTTCTATCCGGTTCCGACCGACGGGCCGGTGGGACACATGCTGCGCAGCATGGGACGCCATCCGTATCGCCCCGGCCACATTCATATGATCGTCTCAGCCCCGGGCCACCTGCCGGTCACGACTCACCTGTTCGTTGCCGGCAGCCAGTACCTGGATTCCGATGCCGTATTCGGCGTGAAGGAGTCGCTGGTTGCGCAATTCGACCGACACGCGCCGGGCGTCGCCCCCGACGGCCAGCAGATGGACACGCCGTTCTACACCGTGAGCTACGACTTTCGGTTGCGGCCCTCATGCACCTGAGCATCGATCGGATCCTGACTACGCATGTCGGCAGCCTGCCCCGCAGCCAGGGTGTGACCGACGTGCTGTTTGCGCGCGAACGCGGCACCGACGCGGATGCGCCCGTCGAAGCCAAGGTTATCGCCGACGCCGTGGCCGAGGTCGTGCGCCGGCAGGTGGCGATCGGCATTGACGTGGTCAGCGATGGAGAGATGGGCAAGATCAGCTATGCGACCTACATTGCAAAGCGCTTCTCGGGCTTCGGCGGCGACACGCCGCGCGAGCCGGGCCAGGACCTGGTCGAGTTTCCCGGCCTGCTCACCAAGCTGGCGGAGCGCGGCTCGACCGCCAAGTACCGCCGGCCGCGCTGCATCGGCGCGGTCGCTGTGGAACACACCGAGCCCATGCTGGCTGATCTGCGCAACATGCAGGCGGCTGTCAGGGCGGCGCGCCCGGTGGAGGCGTTCCTGAATGCGGCGTCACCAGGCGTCATCGCATTGTTTCAACCCAATGACTATTACCGCACACAGGACGAGTATCTGAGCGCCCTGGCCGAGGCGCTGCGCAGCGAATACGAGGCGATCGCCGCGGCCGGCCTGGTGCTGCAGATCGACGCCCCGGATCTGGCGATGGGCCGTCACACCATGTATCGCAACCGGTCGTTGGAGGAATTCGAGACTCTGGCGGCGCAACATATCGATGTCCTGAACCATGCGCTCAGGAACGTGCCGGCCGACCGCGTTCGGATGCACGTGTGTTGGGGAAACTATGAAGGGCCGCATCATCATGACGTACCGATGCAGCGCCTGCTGCCGATCGTGCTGAAGGCCAAGCCCCAGGGACTGCTGTTCGAGGCCGCCAATCCGCGCCATGCGCACGAGTGGAGCGTGTTCCAAACTGTCACAATCCCCGATGACAAGATCCTGATCCCCGGCGTGCTCGCCACCACGACCAACTACATCGAGCATCCGCTGCTGGTGGCCGAGCGCATCGAGCGCTTTGCCGGCATCGTTGGACGCGAGCGCGTCATTGCCGGGACGGATTGCGGTTTCGGGACCTTCGCCGGCTTTGGGCCGGTCGAGCCGGATATCGCCTACCTGAAGCTCGCCGCGATGGTCGAGGGTGCCGGGATCGCGTCACACAGGCTGTGGGCCTGAGCCAGACTGCCGTTTACATATACCAAGGTCTTATACCAAGGTCGTATACCGAGGCCGATATACCAAGGTCGCGCTTGCAGCGGGCCGGCAGGGCTCCGGTATACTTCGGGTCAACGACCGCGTCGGGGCGCCGTGCGCTACCGCTACCAGGCTCCAAGATCGGGTCGCGCGACAATCCGCAGGTTTAGGAATAACGATTAGCGACGGGGGAACACCACATGGCAACGACAATGAGCGAGTCTCTGCCCCAGGCCAACAAGATGACGGCCGAGGAACGAAAAGTAATTCTGGCCTCGTCGGTCGGAACGGTTTTCGAGTGGTACGACTTCTACATCTACGGCACGCTCGCCACCATCCTGGCAAAACAGTTCTTCTCCGGGGTGGAACCGGGCGCGGCCTTCATCTTCACATTGCTGGCGTTCGCCGCCGGCTTCGCAGTGCGTCCGTTCGGCGCCCTGGTATTCGGGCACGTCGGTGATCTGGTCGGCCGAAAGTATACCTTCATCGTCACCATCACCTGCATGGGCTTGGGTACATTCCTGATCGGTGTACTGCCGTCATTCGCATCCGCCGGCATCATCGCACCGGTCCTTCTGATTGCTCTGCGGCTGCTGCAGGGACTGGCGCTGGGCGGTGAGTACGGTGGCGCCGCGATCTATGTCGCCGAGCACGCGCCGAACGGCAAACGCGGCCTGTACACATCCTGGATCCAGACCACGGCGACGCTGGGGCTGTTCGTGGCGCTGCTGCTGGTGCTGGGCGTACGCACCTACCTCGGGGAGGACGCTTTTGCCGTCTGGGGCTGGCGCATACCGTTCCTGGTGTCCATCGTCCTGCTGGCGGTATCGCTGTGGATCCGCCTGCAGCTCAACGAGTCGCCGCTGTTCCTGAAGATGAAGGAAGAGGGCACGAGATCGAAGGCCCCGCTGCGCGAGGCCTTTGGCACCTGGCGCTACGCCCGGATCGCGATCCTGGCGCTGCTGGGCGCGACCGCCGGCGAAGCGGTGGTCTGGTACGGCGGACAGTTCTATGCGCTGTTCTTCCTGACCACGACTCTGAGCGTGAAAGCCACCATAGCCCAGATCATGATTGCGGTCGCGCTGGCGCTCGGTACACCGTTCTTCATACTTTTCGGCTGGCTGTCGGACAAGATCGGCCGCAAGCCCATCATCCTCGCCGGATTCGCGCTCGCGGCGCTGACCTACTTTCCGATCTTCCATGCCATCACGCATTACGCCAACCCGGCTCTTGAAACGGCGCTCGCCAACTCGCCGGTCACCGTGACGGCAGATCCGTCGGAATGCGCCTTCCAGTTCAACCCGGTCGGCACGGCGAAATTCAAGAGCTCGTGCGACACCGTGAAGTCCGGCTTGGCCAGGCTGTCGGTCAACTATAAAAACGTCGTGGCGCCCCCGGGCACCACGGCCTCGGTCCAGATCGGCGACGAGATCATCGCCGCCGATACGCCTGATTTCGCCAAGGTGCTGAAAGCGACCATCGTCAAGCATGGCTACCCGGCGAGCGCGGATCCCGCCAAGATCGATACCGTCATGACGGTATTGCTGCTGTGGGTACTCGTGGTTTATGTGACGCTGGTGTATGCACCGATCGCGGCCTGGCTGGTGGAACTGTTCCCGACCAGGATCCGTTACAGCGGCCTGTCGTTGCCCTATCACATCGGAAACGGCTGGTTCGGCGGCTTCCTGCCGGCGACCGTGTTCGCGATCGTGGCGTCGACCGGCAACATCTACTCGGGTCTGTGGTACCCAATCGGTGTGGCGGCGGCCAGTCTCGTCATCGGTCTGCTCTTCCTGCCGGAAACGTACAAGGTCGACATCACCAAGGGCTGACGGCCAGATCGCAGGGCCCGACGGTTGCTTTGGGGCGATGGGATGAAATTCTCCGCTTCCGTCGGGACCTTTGCCGTCGCTGCAGCCGTTGCACTCGCCGGCTGCGCGTGGTGTCGAATCAAGCCACCGGACGTGCCGTCCGCGTTGCGACCGCCGGCTGACCAGAGCGTATTCCTGCAAGTACGCGCTACCGGCGTGCAGATCTACGAGTGCACGTCCAAGCCCGAAACACCCGGCAGCTTCACCTGGACATTCCAGGCGCCCGAGGCGGCGCTGGCCGATCGATGGGGTCGTAGCATCGGTCGGCACTACGCGGGGCCGACCTGGGAGCTACGGGACGGCAGCCGCGTTGTCGGAGAGATCACGGCCCGCGATCCCGGCCCCGACCCCGCGGCAATTCCGTGGCTGCTGCTGCGGGCCAAGTCAACGTCGGGAACCGGTGCCTTGAGCCGGACGCAAAGCATCCTGCGCGTACGTACCGCCGGCGGCATTGCGCCGAGCACACCCTGCACCGAAGCGCAGGCGCAGGCGCTCGTCCGCGTGCCCTATACCGCAGCGTACTATTTCTACGCGGCGAGCCGCTGAAGGACCAGTCGCCGCTTGGTCCGGTAGGTCTGCCGGCGCGTTCTCGTCGATGCGAGTGTCTGCGCGCGGCGACAACGGCGCGCAGCGTTCAAGTCTGCGCAATCCGGCGTCAACCTGTATCAAGACCGCGCGTTGTGCTGCGTGGGAGGAGGCACTGCATGGGAGCCGAATAATGGCTAGCCCGCCCCTTTTGCACAATGGCGAACCCTAAGCGCATTCGTGTCTGCGGCGGCATCGGCGCCGTCTGCATACTGCTGTCCCTTGCGGCCTGCGGGGGCGGCGGCAGCGGGACTAACGCAGCCTCACCTACGCCGACGTCCACCCCCACGCCGCCAGCGGTGGATGCCGCCGATGCCGCGCGACTGGTGGATCAAGCGACCTTCGGCGTCACCGCCAGCGATGTGGCGCTGGTACAAAGCGCCGGCATCGATGCCTACATCAGTCAACAACTGGCGTATAGCCCGACCCAGTACACCGGCTATAGCTATACGCCGCACACCGCGCCCACAACCTGCAAGAGCGACGGCTCGAGTCCACTTGATGCCGCCAGTCTGTGCGCGCGTGACCAATACTCCCCGTTCCAAGTGCAGCGCGATTTCTTCATACACGCGCTCAATAACCCCGATCAATTGCGCCAGCGCGTGGCATTCGCGCTGTCACAGATCATGGTGGTCTCGAGCGTCGAGATCTACGAAGCCTATGGCCTCGCGGACTATCAGAATGTGCTGCTGAACGATGCGCTGGGCAACTACCGCACGTTGCTGCAGGATGTAACCTTGAGCCCGGTGATGGGTCACTATCTCGATATGGCCGACAGCGATGCGACCAATCCGCAGACCGGCACGGTGCCGAATCAAAACTACGCGCGCGAGGTCATGCAGCTGTTTTCGATCGGGCTAGTCGAACTGAATCCAGACGGCACGCCGCAGCTTGACGCCAACGGGGCACCGATCCCCACTTTTGACGGTGCCACCATCGAAGGCTTCGCATCGGTGTTCACCGGCTGGACCTATCCGCCGCTGGCCGGTGCGACCTCGCAGTGGACCAACCCAATTAATTTCGACGGCACGATGGTGTCCTTTGCGGCCCACCATCAGTCGGGTACCAAGGCACTGCTGAACGGTGTCACAATACCAACCGGTCAGACTCCCGAGCAGGATCTCACCAATGCGCTCGACAACATCTTCAATCATCCGAACGTTGGCCCGTTCATCAGTCAACAGCTGATCCAGCATCTGGTGACCGGCAATCCGAGCCCAGCCTATGTCGGGCGCGTCGCTGCCGTGTTCGCTGACAACGGCCAGGGCGTACGCGGCGATCTGAGCGCCGTGGTGCGCGCGATTTTGACCGACACGGAGGCACGCGGTGCGGCACCAAGCACCAACCTCTTCGGCCATCTGCGCGAACCGGCGCTCTACATCACGAGCACGTTACGCAGTCTCGGTGGCCAGTCGGACGGGGTCTTGCCGCGCAGTGCCAGCTCGGCCATGGGACAGCCTATTTTTTCGGCGGAGACCGTGTTCAGCTTCTATCCGCCCAGCTACCAGATTCCGGGTACCACGACGGTGGCGCCGGCATTCGGCATCGATAACGCCGCCACTGCGCTGGCGCGAGCCAATTTCATCAATACCGTGATCATGCAGGGCGGCGCGGCGGCCGATCCGAGCGTCACTGGCAGCACCGGTACCACGATCACTCTGACGCCCTTTGCCGCGGCCACGGATAATACGACCTTGATCGCGCAGTTGAATCAGGCCCTGATGCACGGCACGCTGCCGAGCGACGCGAGCAATATTATTCTCACTGCCACCAACACCGTCGCTGCCAATTCTACCGATCCGCTCGCCGCCGCACGCGCGGCCAGCTACCTGATCCTGACCTCCGCGCAATACCAAGTGGAGCGCTGATATGAAACGTCGTGCCTTTATCCAGCATGCCGGCGCGCTGATGGGAACCACCGCCTTGGGACAACTGGGCGCCTTCGCAGCACACGCCGCCGCAGCGAGCGATTACAAGGCGCTGGTGTGCATCTTCCTATACGGCGGCAATGACGCCAACAACATGATTGTGCCGTTGGACAGCGCCGGCTACGCCAACTACGCGCAGACGCGCAGTTATCTGGCGCTACCGCAGGCGCAGCTGCTGCCGCTGGCCGCCGCCAGCGGCGCTGCGCAGTACGGCTTGCATCCGGCGCTGCCGGGCCTGCAGTCCTTGTGGGCGGCCGGTCAACTCGCCGTGGTGGCGAACGTCGGAACACTGGTCCAACCGCTGACCAAGACGGAGTATCTGTCGACCAGCACGCTCAAGCCCGAGAGCCTGTTTTCACACATCGACCAGCAGCACCAGTGGCAGGCCTCCATTTCCAGCACGTCGTCGTCGAACAGCGGCTGGGGCGGCCGCCTGGCGGATCAGCTTGCCACGCTGAACGTCAATGCCAGCGTGCCGCCGATGATTTCGACCGGCGGCAATAATCTCTTCGTCACCGGTGCGGCATCACAGGCCCTGGTGATTCCAGTCAGCGGATCGTTTGGTCTCAATGGCTTCTCGAACAGCGCCGCGGATGCGGCACGCCGTTCGGCGCTCGAGCAGCTGCTAAACGTGGATCAGAGCATCAACCTGACCCAAGCCGCGCAGTCCATCATGACCGGCGCACTCGCCAGCAGTGCCATTCTCAATCCGATCCTGACTACCACCGATGCAACGCTGTCGGCACGCTTCGCCGGACTGACCAGCAACTTCTCCAAGCAGCTGCTGGCGATCGCCAAAGTGATCGAAGCGCGCAGCACTCTGGGCGCGAGCCGGCAAGTGTTTCTGGCGACGCTCGGCTCATTCGACACGCATACCAATCAGCTGGACGAGCAGCAAACCCTGTTCAGCCAGATGGATCCGGCGCTCACGGCCTTTCACGGCGCGATGGCCGACATTGGTGCGGGCAGCAGTGTCACCTCGTTCACGCTGTCGGATTTTTCGCGCAATTTCCTGCCCAATACCGGCGGCGGTACCGATCACGCCTGGGGCAGTCATCCGATTGTGATTGGCGATGCGGTCAAGGGAGGCAGCATTTACGGCACGATGCCCACATTGGAGCTGTCAGGCCCGGACGATGCAACCAACCTGGGCCGCTGGATTCCGACCATTGCCGTGGACCAGTTTGCTGCGACATTGGCGAGCTGGTTCGGCGCCGACGCGACCGCGCTCGCGGCGGTGTTACCCAACCTGTCGGCGTTCAGTCCGAGCACTCTCGGCTTTATCTGATTGAACTCGCTATAATTATTCTGGTAGGCGCGACTGGGATCGAACCAGCGACCACTTCCATGTCAAGGAAGTGCTCTACCACTGAGCTACGCGCCTATCGTCTGCCGCTTAAGGGGGCTGAACGATACCGAAGCCGTCCGGCTGCCGCAAGCATCCGGTGGCGGCTTAAGGTCAGGATTTCACGAGCCTTTCCGCGGCCTTCGCACGCCTCGTAGTGCCGGCACCACCCGGCAGATCGTACGAAGCCACGACGCCCGTAGTCACCTCGAGTTCGAGTTTGCGCAGCTGATCGAGCTGGTCGCGCAGCAATGCGGCCTGCTCGAACTCCAGATTGCGCGCGCGCCGGTACATCTCCGCCTCTACGCGCTTGAGTTCGCGCGCGATGTCGCTCGCGGTGCGCAGCTTGCCGATATCGAGCGCGGCCAGCTTGCCTTCCCTGCCCTTGCGCTCACCGCCGCGGCCTGAGGCCGCGCCCGCCACGCGCGCACCTTCCATGATGTCGGCCACCGGCTTGACGATGCTCTGCGGCGTCACCCCGTGCGCGACGTTGTACTCGACCTGCTTCTGCCGGCGCCGATCGGTCTCGGCGATCGCGCGCTGCATCGAGCCGGTCATTTTGTCCGCGTAGAGAATTGCGCGGCCGTGCACGTTGCGCGCGGCGCGACCGATGGTCTGGATCAGCGAGCCTTCCGAGCGCAGAAAGCCCTCCTTGTCCGCATCCAGGATCGCCACCAGGGCGACCTCGGGCATATCCAGCCCCTCGCGCAGCAGGTTGATGCCGACTAGTACGTCGAAGCGGCCCAACCGCAGGTCGCGGATGATCTCGACCCGCTCCACGGTCTCGATGTCGGCGTGCAGGTAACGCACCCGCACACCATGCTCGTGCAGGTATTCGGTCAGGTCCTCGGCCATACGTTTGGTCAGAGTTGTCACCAGCACGCGCTGCTGCAGCTCAACACACTTATGGATCTCGGATAGCAGATCATCCACCTGCGTGCGCACCGGCCGCACCTCGACTTCGGGGTCGACCAGGCCGGTCGGCCGCACCACCTGTTCGACCACCTGCGACGACTTCCTGGCTTCATAGGGCCCAGGCGTTGCCGACACGAAAATCATCTGCGGCGCCAGCTGCTCCCACTCCTCGAACTTCAGCGGCCGGTTATCGAGTGCCGACGGCATGCGAAAGCCGTACTGCACCAGCGTCTCCTTGCGCGAGCGATCACCGCGATACATCGCGCCCAGCTGCGGGATGGTCTGGTGGCTCTCATCGACAATCAGTAGCGCGTTGGGCGGCAGATAGTCGTACAGGCACGGCGGCGGTTCGCCGGCCTGACGGCCCGACAGGTAGCGCGAGTAATTCTCGATACCGTTGCAATAGCCGACCTCCTTGATCATCTCCAGGTCGAACAGCGTGCGCTGCTCCAACCGCTGCGCCTCCACCAGCTTGCCGTCGGCGTGCAGCACCGCGAGCCGCTCGCGCAGTTCCTCGCGGATCAGATCCATCGCCTGCATCAATCGATCGCGTGGCGTCACGTAATGCGAACCCGGATAGACCGTGAAGCGCGGAATGCGGCCGATGAGGCTTCCAGTCAGCGGGTCGACCAGCGACAGGTTCTCCAGCTGGTCGTCGAACAATTCCACGCGCACCGCGTCACGGCCGGATTCCGCCGGGAAGATGTCGATGACATCGCCGCGCACGCGATAGCTGCCGGGCTGCAGATCCATGTCGTTGCGCGTGTACTGCATCTCAGCGAGGCGCCGCAACAGCTTGCGCTGGTCCAGGCGCTCGCCACGTGACAGGTGCAGCACCATTGACAGGTAGGCCTCCGGGTCACCCAGGCCGTAGATCGAGGACACAGTCGCGACGATGATGGTGTCGGGCCGCTCCAGCAGCGCCTTGGTGGCCGACAGGCGCATCTGCTCGATGTGTTCGTTGACCGAGGAGTCCTTCTCTATATATGTGTCGCTCGAGGGCACGTAGGCCTCGGGCTGGTAATAGTCGTAATAGGAAACGAAGTACTCGACCGCGTTGTTGGGGAAATAGCCGCGAAACTCGCCATACAACTGCGCCGCTAGCGTCTTGTTGTGCGCCAGGACCAGCGCGGGGCGCTGCACACGTTCGATTATTTTAGCAACTGCGAACGTCTTGCCGCTTCCCGTGACACCGAGCAGCGTCTGGTGTGACAGCCCTGACTCGAGCCCCTCGGTCAGGTGCTCGATGGCCTCCGGCTGGTCGCCGGCTGGCTCATAATCTGCTTGCAATTCAAAGCGATTCGCGGGTTTATCCATTCCTGTCCAGGCAGTGCGTTGGTCGCCGTCAGGCGAATCCCGTAATATAACCTCCACGCAGATGTAACGACGACTCTCGATGTCTACAAGGGGATAGGTGTGCCTTTTACCGTTTCGCGGCGCGCCCAGCGCGTCAAGCCCTCGCCCACCCTGGCGGTGACCGCGCTGGCCATCCGGCTCAAGGCCGAAGGCAAGGACATCATTGGCCTTGGAGCCGGGGAGCCGGATTTCGACACGCCGGTGCACATTGCCGATGCCGGCGTGGAGGCGATTCGCAAGGGTTTTACGCGCTACACCAACGTCGAGGGCATCCCCGAGCTCAAGGACGCGATTATCGCCAAGTTCAAGCGCGACAATGGCATCAGCTACGAGCGTTCGCAGATCCTGGTGTCCTCCGGCGCCAAGCAGACCATCTTCAATCTGTGCATGGCCGTACTCGACAGTGGGGACGAAGTGGTCATTCCGGGGCCCTACTGGGTGTCCTACCCCGACATGGTGCTGCTGGCCGACGGCGTTCCGGTGACTCCCACGGCCGGTCCCGAACAGGGCTACAAGATCACCCCCAGACAGCTCGCCGATGCGATCACCGCCAAAACGCGCCTGGTGCTGATCAACAGCCCGAGCAATCCTACCGGCGCCGCCTACACCCCGGCTGAACTGCGTGCGCTGGCCGACGTGCTGGTCGAACACCCGAAAGTGCTGATCGGCACCGATGACATGTACGAGAAGATCTACTGGGCCCCGGAACCGTTCGTCAGCCTGCTGACCATCGCCCCGGAACTCTACGATCGCACCGTCACGATCAACGGCTGCTCCAAGAGCTACGCCATGACCGGCTGGCGCATTGGTTACTGCGGCGGACCGAAGGAGATCGTCACCGCGATGGGAACGATCCAGGGTCAGTCGACCTCCAATGCGTCGAGTATTTCGCAGAAGGCAGCTGTGGTCGCCCTCAATGCCAGCCAGCAGTGTGTCACCGATATGAACCGCGCCTACAAGGAGCGGCATGACTATGTCGTCGGCGCGCTCAACACGCTACCGGGGGTCTCATGCCTGCCCGGCGCCGGAACGTTCTACGCGTTTGCCGATGTGCGTGGAGCCATCGCGAACCTCGGCCTGCGCGACGACAATGCCTTCAGCGAGTATCTGATCAACAAAGCCGGCGTTGCCGTCGTCCCGGGTTCGGGCTTTGGCGCCCCGGGCCATATGCGCCTGTCATTTGCCTGCAGCAAGCAGACACTCGAAAAGGCCATCGAGCGCATCCGCGCCGTGCTGCCGCAGCAAGCTCAAGCGCAGGCCAAGACTGCCTGAGCTATGTCCTTGACGCGGCGGCACCGGACCGTGAGAATTCGCGCCGCCGCTACAGAGCCCATCCAAGCGTTCCAAGTGAAGAGCGCCTCGTCTACTCCCCGGTAGCTCAGTTGGTAGAGCGTCGGACTGTTAATCCGTTGGTCGTTGGTTCGAGTCCAACCCGGGGAGCCAATATATCAATGAGTTATTAGTTCGTAGGACGAAGTATTGTCGCGGCATTCGCTATAACTGATGCTTTTACTGATACTTTTCACTGCCGCTGTCCGTGCCGCTGGCACCCGTGTGGCGGATCGCGATCCAAATAGCTTGCGCTATTCAGATAGGCCTTCTTTTTCCAATTCCTGCATGAACGAGCGCACATGGTTGAAGATCATGAGCGCCTTAGGCATGTCGTACGGATCGTCATGGGCGTGCTCCGAATGGTTACGGTAGGCATCTTTTAGGAAGCCAAACTGCGAGTTCACTTCCCTATAGAATTCTCGTTGTGGCCCCGCAGGCATGTTCTTAAGTTGGCCCGTTATATTATTTATGACCGACTGCCAGTTGGTCTGCTGATATGTACCTAAGATCTTAACTGAAAGTGCCTTCAATCCACGCTCCAGCACCAACATGAGGTGATGCACGCACGCATCCTCCTGTTCTAGGGCGTAGCAGCTTCCAGCCCTTTGAATGTCCCTCGCGCAAGATGGAAAAGCCGCGGCTACCTCTGAACCGAACAGGTCATTGCGCTCGAAATATTCCTTATGCAAAGGATCAATGCGGAAGATTGATTCCCTCTCCAATTCACTCTTAAGCGAGTCTTGCAGATGAATGAGTTCAGGAACTTGGTCGCGGTAGGTTGCCGGGACCGGTCTCACGATGGCACGCGCAGCCATGTCAGCAGTGTGGGTCAAACCATGTTCCTTACACGCCTGCTGGATCGCCTCAAGAAGCTCTGTGTGGGCAGTAACTTCAGATTTCCCCAACTCTGTTAGGGAAGTGCCGCTGTTGCTGAAAAGCTGGGCGCGGGTCAGCAAGTTGTTTAGCCGACAGCCGATATCGTAAAAGGGAACGTAGTTCTGCAGCATGTCCCACAGGCTCCATAGCCGGCGGGAACCCCACGACGGGATGCGAATGGTAAAACCGTCGGCCTCTAAAGCGCTGAGGCTACTCGCTTTTCGTGAAGTTGGGACGTCAAGTGACAGATCGCCGACATAATCGAGGACCTACGGTGAGTGGACCTTGCCATGGCAGTGGGCGGCGGCGTTCATCCCAATCACGCGTGACTGGCCTTGTTTTTTGATGTCCATGCCTGTAGAATTTTTTAATGTCAAAATCAATTACGATCGCCGGAAAATTTTTTAAAACCATGCGGGAAGCTGCAGCGGCGCATGGGATCAGTGACAGCCTTTGGAGTGCGCGGGTTAATCGCGGCTGGGCTCCCGCCCGTGCAGTGACGCAGCCCGTACAGAAAGCGAAGCTCTATACAGTCAACGGGATTACAGCCTCCCGTGCCCTGCACGCGAAGCGCCTTAGCATCGAGCCTCAAACGATCGCGAAGCGTTTGTTGCGTGGCTTCTCAATGAGAGTTGCCCTGACCCAATTGCCGCCGCGCGTGTCGACGCGGCCCAAGCGCGCTGGGCGCGCCGCGCGCAATTTGGAGGCTGGCAAGTGGCGGCCACCGGTCGATTAGTGAGAACACGAGAAATCTCGCGCTCTGGAGGTTGGGCTATCCGGCAATGAAATGACGGGGCATAGCTTTCGAGCCATGGCATCGATGCCGCTAAATGAACAAGGCTTCCCGCCAGACGTCATCGAGCTGCAGTTGGCGCACAGTGAACGCAACGAGGTACGCGCGGCCTACAACCGCGCCAAGCGCATTCCAGGGCGACGCAGCATGATGCAATCTTGGGCCGATTATTTGGACAAGCTGGGATGCGAGGGAGAATCGGCAATTATGGGTCCGCCAACTTAGCGAGCTGCGAGTCCGCAGGTTCAAATCAGGGGCGTGCTTTGCGCTAGTCCCTGCGCCCGACATTCGTGTGTGCGTCAAGGCCGCGAGGCGCTGATCCTACCGCTGATTCTGCGACGCAGCGCCACCGGCGCGGGCGCGAGTGAGACAGGCGCCCAATTGCTAGCCTATTCGCGGCGTCCGAAATTCGGGGTTGCGTAAACCGCGATCACCAGCCCGCCGGCTTGTGTACCGCCCCTTTCGGCGTCATGACCGGGTTGGGAAGCTGACATGCCGGCAGCGTCTGCCGGTAGATCCGTTGCATAGAGCCGACCTCCTGGCGCAACACTTGAGCCGGGTAACGTCCCGCGCGCAGAGGGGGCAACCAATAAATCGTGATCCCGCGGGCTTTGGTGAGCTTAATGGCCTCTAACAAATCCGAGTCGTTGCTCACTACAACAGCCGCTTGATGGCCCCCGACCCATGCGTCGTTCACTAAGTGCACGGCGAGGTTCACGTCCGAGCCCTTTTCCTCCGTTTTCAAAACGCGACGCATTACGCCCGGAGCATTGGCATCCGGCAGGTTCACTGGGTGCCGCAAGTAGTGGCCGTACTGGATGGCCACGTTTGGGCATTGAGCGGCAATCGCGTCGAGGTAGGCAGTCTGCCGGACGTGAACGCTAGGGTTGTTCGGTACCGGGGAGACCTTAGCGGTGAAGTACCGAATCTGCTGAACCGCATACTTCTGAGGCGTAATCGCTCGGGCAAACGCTCCGAGATCGAGCCAGCGGTAAGGCGTGCCCTTAAGGACACCGTAGTACAGGTTGAAGCCGTCGATGTAGACGATGGCGGTGGGGGGCTTCACGTAGCGGTGCCACAAATGAAAAGCCCCCCTTGCGGGGGGCCTGACCCGTTGACCGAAGTCAGCCGGGGTAGTGCAGCTATCGTATGGGCTTTTGCCTGGGAGTCAAGGTATTGACATGAATTTCCTTAACGCTACGGCCAGGATTGCCGCAAGTCACTGATTTACAAACAAAAAAACCTGACCGTAAATTCAGCATTGGAACGGATATAATGCGGGGACTCATCCCGCAGAGCGGGATGACGCCGCCGAGCGGCTTAAAGTGAGTCCCCGCATTATATCCGTTCCAAACGCTCTTACCGCACCCCTCGGTCACGCGTTCGCCTTCTATCCAATTCGGGGCACCTCACTTTGGATACGAGGCACTACTTCCGTCATGCTTCCTTTGAGTTCGGCCAGATCAACCCAATCAGGTCCTATATGCCGGATTCTTTTGCGATTGAATGGGAACAGTTTTCGCTCAACTGCCCAGGGTGCAATTCGCTTGTGACACGGACTCTCGGGTACTCGCAGCACCACCCGAAGACGATCTGCGGCAGTTGCGGAGCCACGGTAGACCTAGATACCCCCGAGGCAAAAGAAAGCAAATCCAAGGCAGCGATGGCGGCAATGAAAAGAGCAATGAAGGATGCTGACCGCTGAACGAATCTGCTTCCGCTCCCTACCGTCGTGGCGCCTTCAGCGAGACCATTCGAACTCCAACGCGCGGCACGTCAGCGTGCCGATCTTCTAATCTTCTGTACCAATGCATTCGCTTTCCACAGGGAAGCTTCGACGCTACCGTTTGAACATTTCATTCAGAAGCACCTCAGCGATTCCGCTCGTACGGTTGGACCCCCTGAGGTAAACAGCTGACGACGAGCTGCGCTGGTTGCCCAAATTGATCTTTTTTGTTTGTCTGTGTGATCCACGGGTCGGTGCCGATTTGTCTGGCACTTTTATCGTCAGTAAATCCCCACATAGCGGCTGTTTGCGCGCATTCTTCTTTCGAAGAATAATATGAAGAGGCACGAGGGTAAGCACCTGGATTCTGAACCCACAAAACCGTGGGTATGGAAGGAGCAGGAGGAGTACTTGGCAACGCTGAGGCGACTTCCAGCTTCGCGATGCGCGCATCCAAAGCAGTAATCTTGGCGTTCATAGCCTGCGGGTCAAAATCGCATCCGCTGATAGTCATCGCCGCCACGACCGACATAAGAACACCGCGTTTGATCACCATCACGAATTTGCTCCTCGTTTCTTGCCCGTACAGCGAGCCAGTCATTCCCGAATCACTAAGCGCGCTCACTGCTCGCAGCGATCTTAGCTTCCATTTCTCGGAATACGGCGTCGAACTCAAGCAGCCGCGATGCCTTAATGACGTAGGCAGTATTCGTCGGCACTTCAGTTTCAGCGACAAGATTGATTTTGGTGGGAGCCTTTTCCATACGTATTTCCCCTTTCTCCGTGTGCCGCGCTACCGCGTAGACGATACCCAAGAGGCGCACTTGCGACTGATCAAGGTGTCTTACGCCGCTTCTCGACAGCCAGCCGTGCGGGTTATATAGAAACACCGGTGATCCGCTCGACCCGACGAAGCACGCCGCATCAACCAGAAATTCCTGCCGCCCCAGAAAATCTACCGCCGGATGCGTTGCCGTGATCCCGCTTCTAACGATCGGCAGATTGTTCGTGGAATCCCATAGCCCTATCGGATAGCCCACTACAACAACGTTTTCAATCGCGCCAAACTCTCCTGTTTCGTCCGCATTGGGAATCATGGCGGGGGAGGTGGTGATAAAGTTCGGTTGGCGTCCCGCCTTGTCAAAGAGGCTCAGTATTGGTGCTATCGGTAGCGCGGCAAGATCGACTGAGGCATCGGGGTGGAGCACCCAGTCCTTAGCCTTGGCGTCAACGTTAAGCTCGATACGATCTTTAGGATCGGATTCACCGTCGGCTGTGCGGGTATTGATACGGAGCATCAGGCTGACTGAGTCTTCGATGACGTGCTTATTTGTGATAAGCATCTGTATCACCAAATCGTTCGGCCGCGGAAATTGAAAGAACAATCCTGTGCCCGTCGACTGTGATCCGTCGGCTAACGAGCACTCAATCCTGGCTGTGGTCAGGATCATTTCCTCCGATTGATGTAGCACCTTAGGCATCATCACCGGCTCTAGCTTCTCCCCGTAACGCTTCCTGAAACACATGAACCAAGCCGGCGAGCGCTTGGTGGTGGTCACGCGCGTAACCCTTCACGTCATTTCCGATTCAACGATCCGAGCCCGGATATCTGACCCGCGGCCGTTCACCGCTCGGAAGATCCCGCGCTCGATTTCGTAAACATGCTGTGGCAGCGCCTCGCGGAGCGGCCTACCTTGGCGCTATTCGTCGTCTTCGTCCTCAGCATCAAGCCCGTCCTCGTATCGTCTGGATCTTCGTGCCTTCGCAATGTCCTCGTCCGTGATTCCAATGTGGGCGAGAAATCCATGCACGCCGGGTTTGCGTAGTTCAGCGTCAAACTCATCGACATCTGCCATATTGGCCCAAGCCTCTTTCACTCGGCGCCGGACCGCTTCTTCGCTTATGCCTTCGACTTGGAAGCCGGCAACGTAGAGCTGCTCTTCAGACATTGGAATGTTCTTTATCTTCCACAAATATTCTTTCACCCGTTCCGGCATTCCAGAGCGCTTCTGGTACTGAATTGCTGTATAGACCAAATTGATGGCTACTCCGACCCAAGAGAGCAACGGGAAGAGAACCAGCGATATGAACTCAGTGACTATCCAACCGAGCCATCCGGTCGGCTCAAGCTCCGTATATCCCTTCCCGCCCAGCGCATAATACTTGCCGAGCTTCTTCATGTTCTTCGCGGCAACATTATGCGATGCAACGACATCCATGATCAGGCTGTAGACGCCCCAAAGAAAGCAGATCAACCAGCCTGTGCCATAGGTGAATTCGAACATCGATCCCCCATCAATGCGCGTTGCTGAAGCCGTAATCCGCGAGCACCGCGGAGACCTTCTGAAAGTTGTAGTTCTCGCGCTGCCGGGCGTTGAGGGCTTTATAAGAAACTCGCTCGAATGCGTGCGCCATGCTTCGACCGTCCTTAGATCCAACGCTTCGTGTACCTGCAGTAGTTGTACTCGTCGATCGCTTTCAACCGATCGTGTGTTCCGCGTGATAGACCGGAGGACTGGTATCGACAGATGTCCATGAAGCGCCAGTATCGCTCACCGTTCGATCCCGCACTTCCGAGAGAGACTCCGTAGTGCGTGGCAATCGCGCGGTCCCATAGCGGAAAAAATCCTGGCGCCAGGAGATGGAGCGTCTTCGCTGCGCCCACCGGGCCGAGCACCGTTTCGAACGCTTGGAAGCACGCAACGATTCGATCCTTGCGGCCCGCATCCAATCGCTCAATCGGAGCGGTGAGCGAGCGGGCGAGTTCGGAGCGGTGGCGGCGCAGCAACTCCCGGATTGCGAGAAAGTGCGCTTCGTCAAACGGCTTGAACCGGTAATGCGTCCGGTTCCACGTCTGAAGCAGCACAGCGAGCGCCTCCTCCAGACTCACCCGTGTCGCCCCCCTGCGCACTAAGTCGATCAGCTCTATCGCCACCTTGTAGAACAGATCGCGTGACTCGCGCCGTGCGAATGCCTTCCGACCGCGCGCGACCGCCTTTTTCGAAAGGGCGTATTGGGACAGATCAGCGCTTACTGCCTTTCTTGCCATGGACGTCGTTTCCGGCGCTTTTGCTCACGCTGGCGCGCGAGGTCGCGTTTCCTCATTTCGTGCGACCTATTATCTCATCGATGGACGCTTCAATCTCCTCGCGCAGCGCCGGCGGGGTATCTCGCCAGAGCCAATCCGAAATCTTCTTGTGATCCCGCAGCTCGGGGGGCATGATGTGAGTCAGACAAAAATTTTCCCCGTCCTTCTCCGACTTCACGTTGTCGAAGAAATCTGTCTCGGAGGGGGACCACAACTGCGTGGTGTCCAGAGTTTTGCGGAGCGCCGCGGCCCCCGGCAGCAAAGCCACCCAAACATCGGCCAAGCTGTCCCAAAGTGCCGGCCGCTCCTTAGCTCGCGCGTGCGTGATCGACAGCAGGACCGCAATGTGAAAGTAGAAGTACCGACGGCTGTTGGCTTCGTCCTCGAAGGAGCCAGACGTGAATGTCGTGCGCTGCTGCTCCAGCCAACGAGCGATATTCTCAAGCGACGGGGTGCACTCCGGGACGCCCTTCATAATCCGCTCGAAGCCCGCTTTCAGCAGAAACACGTTTTCGTAAGCGATAAGGCACATGGCCGGCACGATGGGCGGTCCGCCCTCGACTACTCGCAGTAGGCCACGCACCAGAGCGGCATCGTCCAGAGACTCCGCACTGCGCACCCGGGTAAAGGCAAGGTCCGCCGAGGATTGCGATTTTCGCTTGAAAAAGCTCATAACGCGGTCGCTGGAGCTCCTTTCGGCGGCAGCAAAGCCTCAA
>Ga0302180_10000619_pt1 | contig 28503 bp, 29 predicted proteins | sample I_Palsa_E3_2_FD_200575 | JGI IMG/M metagenome (GOLD analysis project Ga0302180, IMG submission 200575) | Peat permafrost microbial communities from Stordalen Mire near Abisko, Sweden - I_Palsa_E3_2 | ecosystem: Environmental > Terrestrial > Soil > Palsa > Peat permafrost | place: Sweden...
CCGTTCGGCACTTCGAGCGGACGACGTGGTGGGTCGCCTGGGGGGTGACGAGTTCTTAGTGGTCTGCCCAGGCATCTCGAGCGTCGACGAAGGACTTGCGTTCGCTGATCGCATCGGTAGGGCGTTGCGCGGTCGGTTGCAAATGGCCGGCGGCCACATCACCCTGGCTGCCAGTGTCGGCGTCGCGTGGACCTCGGGATGTGATGAGTCGCCCGATGCACTCGTTGCCAGAGCCGATTCTGCGATGTATCAATCGAAGTCGACCGGCAACGGCTCGGCAGCATTGGCAGCCAACGACCGGGCGGTCTGACCGGCACACACCAAGACACCCGGTGAAACCCACCCGGCATTCGCGGCGGGTCCGTTGCTGCGCCAAAACCACGCCGTACGAAGTCGTCGAAGCACCTCTGTACAGTCTTCGCCACTGATCTTCATCGACCCATCGGGCATCAACAGGGCTTTAGTCGGTTGAACTGGGCTTCCGGCTGAACAGAGCTGGGTGTGTCCGCAAATCGGTAGTCACGCCCGATCGGCAGGCGCTCGCAATGCGCAGCGAATGGCGCTCGTTCCCCGTGGCGACGATCACGTTCCTCGCCGAGCAACAGGACATTATCGACCCCTGACGGAACGCCGATGTCCCGTCCCGCCGGCGAGCGGTCGACGACCCAGAACGCGTCACGAGATCTGTGATGGGACGGGCGTCAGGAGATTCCTTGGGGCATTGCCCTCGCTCGGCGCTCGCGTTGCTGGAGTCCACCCCCGCGACCGGCGACACAGTTCGGTCAGCTCCCCGCCCCCGATGATGTGTCAGTGAGCGTTCGTAGCCTTTTCGCAGCCGGTCTACAGGGGCTTCACATGAACGACCTGCACTCTGGTTACCTGAGTTTGAGGAGCACCGTCATGAGTGATTACGAACCAACCGGCAGCCGGGAGATCCCTCCCTCTGACCCAGGATTGGGCAAACCCTCAGTCCGAACCACCGCCGAAGGTCTAGAGGGCACGGCGTCCTCACCGCGGGTCCCATCAGTCTCTTCAACCGATTGGCCAATCTCAGCGACCATGGCAGGGCATGGGCCTCGGGCGGGGATCCGAGGACATCTGTCGCACGTGAAGCGGGGACTGATCGTGGCCGCTGCATTGATCGGCTCGGTAACTGGACTGGTCGTCGGCGTGGGCGCGTCGTCCTCGGCAGGGGCGGCGCAATCCGTAGCCACCCCCAGGTCCGCTGGACATCTTGGATCCGGAGGGCAGGGTTCCAACGCACGATCTGGACCGGCCGCAGGAGGATCCTCGGGCACCGTCGGGAACGTGTCCCAGTCGAGCTTCACTCTGACGACATCTGCGGGTCAAGAAGTGACAGTCGACGAGGGCTCTTCGACAAAATACGACAAGGGGACGAGCCCAACCTCGAAGAGCACCATTGCCAAGGGCGAACACGTCCTCGTACTCGGGACGGTGAGCTCAACGACCATCAAGGCCACCCAGGTCATCGTGAAACCGACTGGTGGCGGATCCGAGCCCTCTACCGCGGCAACGGTGGTCCCCTTCCAGAAGGGTGAACAGGGAACGTCAAAGGAGGTCGGTCAGATTCCCGCCAGTTACAGCGAGGGGTCAGGGACGATCGTCAGCGGGACGGCAGCCAACGAGGCGACGGAAGCTGCGTTGACGGCCTACCCGGGAGGAGTTGTCGACCGCGTTGTGAAGTTGAGCAACGGCGAGTACGAGGTCCACAGCATCGGCGTCAACTGGCCACACCACGTCTTCGTTAACCAGGACTTCAAGGTGGTCGGCGCCGAGTAGCCGCCGAAGCAATTCTGCAATGCTCACTCGGATGGTGCGTGAAAATCTAGGCAAGCGGGGGGCCGGTACGATTGCGATCGGAGGAGTTGCCACATCTTTATCAATCTTTGGCGCTGCCCTCCGCCATGGCTGTGACGGTATGCTGTTGCCTCCACCACGCGAGTGCGGCCTGAGCCGCCGGAGAACGTCCTTGCTTTCCCTTGTAGCAGCTCCGCTTGACACACTCGCCCTGCCGCGGCCATGCCCAATAGCGCTGTCCTTCCAAAGCGTCACCCACCGCTATGGATCTCGGGTTGCTCTCGACCGGCTGGACTTGGACGTACCCCGCGGCGAGGTGCTTGCACTGCTCGGACCGAACGGGGCCGGCAAGTCGACCACCATCTCGGCGCTGCTCGGTCTCGTGCGACCCCAGGAAGGCCGCGTCGAAGTTCTCGGGAGCGATCCACGCCAGTCGGTCGCGGCCGGGCGCGTGGGTGCCATGCTCCAGGCTGGCTCTGGCATCGGCCTCCCGCCCGGGGTCCGCGTCGACGAGGCGCTCGGCCTGGTTCGGCGGCTGTACAGGCGGCCAGCACCGCGTGACCAGATCGTCGAACGAGCAAACATCGGTGCGCTCCTTCGCCGGAGGACCGGCCGCCTTTCGGGCGGCGAGGCCCAGCGGGTCCGCTTCGCAATTGCGATCGCAGGCGATCCCGAGGTGGTATTCCTCGACGAGCCCACCTCCGCCATGGACGTGGAGTCTCGCCAGGGATTCTGGCGCATGATGCGTGCATTCGGGGACGAGGGTCGAACCGTGCTCTTCGCCACCCACCATCTGGCGGAGGCCGATGAGATCGCCGACCGCGTCGTCGTACTCAACCACGGCAAGATCGTGGCGGACGGACCTGGTGCCACCCTGAAGGCGGCTGTGGCGACCCGGCGGCTTCGCTTCGTCCTTGACTGCCCGGACCGTGCAGATTTCTCTGACCTCGAAGGCGTCACGGAGGTCGAGATCCGCGGCACCTGTGTCTCGATCGACTCCCTGGATGCTGACGCCACTATCCGCGATCTGGTCGGTCGTGGCGTCCGGTTCCGTGACCTCGAGGTGACCGGGGCGGGGCTGGAGCAGGCCTTCGTGACACTGACCGGGTGCCGTGCTGTCGAGGCGGCCCTCCGGCCATCCCCGCCGGGGCCCAGTCCGAGCTCAGTCTGGTTGGGGACGAGTCGTGACTGATCTTTCGATCGCACCTCCGAACCTTCAAGACCCTCAGAGCGGACGCAGCTCAGAGGACCCCGTACTGAGCGACAGCTGGCGCAGCCGCCTGCGACCACTTCTCGCTTTCGGCCGATTCGAGGTCGGGCGGCTGTTGCGGAGCTGGAAGTTTCTCGCCATCACTATCGGCTTCCCCGTGATCTTCTATATGCTCTTCCTCGGCGATCACACGGCCGGCAAAGTGGTCGACGGCACGGTGCCTTGGCGCATTTACCTCATGGTCTCGATGTGCTCTTTCGGCGCGCTGGTGGCCGCTCTCAACGCAGCAGGTACCCGGCTTTCGATGGAACGAGCATCAGGATGGGCTCGCCAGCTTCGCATCACCCCGATGCCCGCCTGGTCGTATGTCGGTACCAAGATTGTCGCCAGCATGCTGGTGGTACTCCCGGTGATCGTCTTGGTGGAGGTGGTCGGTGCGGGCTTTGGTGACGTCCGATTGACCGCCACGGCGTGGGTGGAGCTGACCGTCTTGCTTTGGGTCACCTCCCTCCCGTTTGCCGTCCTCGGAGTCTTCATCGGCTTCTTGGTGACGACCGAGGCTGCATTCCCCGTCGTCACCGGGCTCATGTTCGTCCTCGGATACTTCGGTGGGCTCTTCACTCCGGTCGACCAAATGCCAGGCTCGCTCCAGTTCGTTGCGCACCTCATGCCGAGCTACCACCAGGTCTCGCTGGCCATAGCCTCGCTCGACGGCCACACCCTGGCACTCACCCACTGGCTGGTCTTGGCCGGTTGTGTAGCGGTCCTCGGTTTGGCCATCGTCTGGAAACATCGGGTCGAGGAGGCCCGGGGCCTCGCCTGACTGTTTTTCGTTAAGACGGGGGCGGAGACGAGTATTGAAAAACCACTCATCGCCGGCAGTGGATATCGAGATGAGGCCAGTGGAACTCGAGGCCTTCCCGGTAACTGCATTGGCCGATCGCTCGCAGCGCGACAACTTGCTACTTGCCTGCGCAGATCTCCAATCGTGAGTAGAACGGGCGGTCGGCTCTGCGAGATTGACCGCACGGCTGGAGTGTCTTCGGGCAGTCCGGGAGCCGCCAGTACTCTCTCTGCGTAGTTGAGGGTCGCGCCCGGGAACCACCGCGCTCCGGGCAAGTCCCGGCTGGTCATAATGGCAGTCGGCTTATCGTCGAACTGGATACCAAACTCGTCGACTATTTCGACCCAGAATTTGTCGAGGTGATCAATCGACCACGTCCAAGCATCCTCGTGGCTGGGGAGCGAGACACCATGATTTTCCTCGAGTCGGTCAAGGAATCGCCTGAGACGGCATTTGCTTCGAGCGTCATCTGAAGGTTCCCAGAGCGGAGCATCCGGCATTGAAACCATCAAAGAATCCCGTCCTGATGCGCAATGACATTTGCTCGGAGAACTGCCAGTGTCGAGGACTGGAAACAAGCGTCGGCCGGAAGGCCTTGGTGAGTGGTGCCAGGGAGTGACTCCACCTCAACGAGGGACAGGGCCTTGGCCAATGGAATTTCAAACTTGATGGACACAAGTCAACTATGCGGCGATGACGAGTCGGGAGACCGGCAAACGAGCGGATGAGGTTATTGAGTTTGGAACCGGTACGTGCAGTTCAAGTCTTTCAACTTTATTGACAAGCGCGGACAGCACGGCGTTCCCCTCCAGGCGGGCCAGTCCCATGCCGACACGTGCGTACACGCCGTCGCCGAAACCGAGATGCGAGGAGACCTCCCGGGTGATGTCGAAGTCTTCGGCCCGCTCCCAATGGGGTTCGTCTCGATTTGCTGACGTATACATCACGAGAATTCGCGCACCCTTAGCTTAGGGATCCCGACGTCAGCGACCTGTGCGTCCTCGGTTGTCATCCGTGAGAAGGAAGTGATCGGACTCTCCAGCCGAACTGCTTCATTGAACGCAACCTCCACATGCGAGGGGTCCTCGCGCAGAAGATCCCACTGGTCTGGGTTAGTCGCGAAGAGCCAGGTCGCATTGGCGATCGCGCTGATCGTGGTCTCAGGCGAAGGAGCGAGATATCCGGTCAGGATCACCGGACATTGTTCTTTGGCGATCTCGCCTCGGTCGGCAGCCTCGAGGAACTTGGCCGGCATGCTTCCCTGCGCCAGCCCTCCGCGCTCGGCAATCTCTTGAGCGAATTGGATCATTTCAGCTAGTTGGCCCCGGCAGCGGTATCCCTTGCATTGAGGGGGCCGAGTGAATCGAAACGTGCATTGGCCCAGTCAAGGAGATGCTCTCGGGCTTCCGCCGGCCAACCAAGAAGATCGGGAACCATGTGGAAGGAATGGCCTGAGCGAGGTCCATAGCGGCGTCGAATGAGCCCCACTCGACCAGACCGTCGACCAGGGTGTCGGCCACAGCCTCGTTCGGCTGCAGAGCAGCGAGCGACTTCCGGGTCAGTGGTCGGCCAACCGCAGCGCGTTGTGCAGGGTGATGCTCACCGTCACTCATCAAGATGTTTCCCTTGGCTATCCGATTCACGACCTCTTTGAGCTCGACGCCCTCCCCCGAGGAGTACGTCGCCGGATTGCCGAGTGCTGTCCGGGCATCGGCATACCTTGAGGTGGCAAGCAGATCGTGTGCTTCAAGATGGACAATTGGGCCGAGGTCACGGATAGCGCGATAGTGCTCGTAGGGTTCGTTGAGCACCTCGTCATTGACGAGATCGGCCTGATACTTCGGGATCCTCTCCACGTACTACTTCCTCACCTCAATCCAGATCCGGCCCGGTCAACTTGCTGCGTTGGTTGCCAGCACGTGCACTCAATTCTCGCCTCGCCACATTCCGTGATGCCACTGTCCGAGTTGGTGGTCCGCTACATGTTCGCTGATTCAGCGGCGAAGGTGTCCAGCAGAATGCGCGACGTGAGGGAGATATGGTTCGTGAGCGCGTCGACGGCGCGGTCAGCATCTCGAGCAAGGACGGCCGAAAGGAGGGCCTCATGCTCAGCGGCCACGTCTCGTTCGATGCCACTGCCCAGAGGGAGCGACCAGCGGCGGTAGAGTTCAGCCGTATCGCGCAACGAACTTGCGATCTCCTTGAGCCGGCGGTTGGTACACCCGTCCAACAGGGCGCGATGGAATTCGGCATGTTCGGCGACCCACTCGTCGGAGAGGCGATCGGGATCGGCCACGTCGAATTGCGATGTCCGGCTAAGACGATGGTGAGACGCCAAGATTCGCGTTTCCCAATCGAGGTCCCCCTCAGCGACGGCAGAGCGAAAGACCAAGGTCTCAAGGACGACTCGGGCCTCAGTGAGATCGCGTAGATCCTCCACGGAGAGATCGACGACTTGGAATCCCTGCTGCGGTTCGCCCTTGACGAGGCCTTGCTCAGAGAGGCGCAGCATGGCTTCTCGCAAGACGCCGGTGCTTGTCTCGTAGTGGCCGCACAATTCGGCGTAGCGAAGGCGTGAGCCAGGCCGTAGACGTCCAGCCAGGATGTCCGCTCGCATCCGCTCGAAGACGCGCTCTGCCTTCGTCGTGGTGCTGGTCATAGTTGTGATGCCACTCTACGTGAATTATTTAGCCAATATCTCACAATCGAGGTCTATCTTACTGTCGAGCAAGAATTATGAGAATCAGTTGATTCTGCGAGATTCGTCCTCTACAGTGCGAGAGCGGACGCGTAAGTGGGAATGGCCCTGACCGATTGCTGCGCGTACGAAACGAGAGAGTGATCGGGCGCCATGGGGTGGTCGGGAGATTTGGGGGATGTCAGATGCGAGTCGCCAACGTCGGCGGTCGGCTGAAGCTGATTGTGCCCGAGGGGGCTGTCGACGTCGAGCGGGCGAGCCAGAGGAAGTTCTCGTCGGACCCCCAAGCTGCCTATGCGCGATTCGACGAGCTTCGGACCTGGGCGGGCGGTGTTGAAGCAGCCGATGAGCCCTTTGATCCGACCGCCGCAGGGTCGCCCGTTCCTGCCCCGCGCCAGGTTTTCGCTATCGGGCTCAACTACGCGGACCACGCCGCTGAGTCCGGGTTGACCAAGCCCGACGCCCCCGTGGTCTTCACCAAATTTCCAAGCGCCATCGCAGGTCCTGTCACTACCGTGCAGCTCCCACCCGGATCGGTCGATTGGGAGGTCGAGCTCGTCGTCGTGATCGGCAGGATGGCGAGAGGTGTCTCGCCCGAGCGGGCCTGGGACCACGTTGCGGGCCTGACCGTCGGCCAGGACCTCTCGGAGCGTGACCTGCAGCGCAGCGGCCCGGCACCTCAGTTCAATCTGGCCAAGTCACACAATGGCTTCGCCCCGATGGGGCCCAGCCTGGTGACACCAGATGAGCTCGAACATCCAGACGACCTCAAGCTCGGATGCGAGCTCAACGGTGAGGTCAAGCAGGAGGGGCGCACCCGGGACATGATTTTCTCGGTTTCCGAGCTGATCGGGTACCTCTCAAATATCGTCACACTTTTTCCCGGCGACATCATTTTCACCGGCACCCCATCGGGGGTGGGGATGGGTCGGACGCCGCCGCAATATCTGCACGAGGGTGACGTGCTGACGAGTTGGATCGAGGGAATCGGGGCACTGACCCAGGCCTTTGTCGCCAGTGACGCGAAAATGGAGAGCTGATAGCCATGGCACTGCACCAACTTTGCTCCATCACCATCGGGGTGCCAGATACCGAACCGGTGGCGCAATACTACGAGGCCTTTGGTCTCGAGCGCACCGAGCATGCGGCACTCTCGACAACCGAGGGAGGCCGTCAGCTGTTCTTGGAGACGGCGCCGACCAGACGATTGGTCCAGTTGGTCGTCGGTGTGGACAGTCCCGATGACCTCGATCGCGTCCGGGCATCGCTCAAGGCCGCCGACCACCACGTCGCGTCGGATGAGACGTCGATCTCTGCAGTCGAGCCCAGCTCTGGGGTCCGAGTGGTGCTTGAGGTGACGCCACGACCGACACCGCCGGTCGTAGAGGCTCCCCGCTACAACGGCCCGGGATCACCCGAGCGAGTGGATGAGCGTGCCCCGGGCATCTTGCGTAATCAGACTGTTCGCCCGCGAAAGCTTGGGCATGTCGTCTTTACGACCACGAATTTCGGTGTCACCAATGACTTCTTCACTACTCACATCGGCTTCAAGATCAGCGACTACATCGGAGACATCGGTGCATTCTTGAGATGCTCAACCGATCACCACAATCTCCTTGTCCTCGAAGCCCCGGCTACCTTCCTGCACCACAGCGCGTGGCAGGTTGACGACATCGACGAGATCGGGCGAGGTGCATCTGCCCTTATTGAAGGCCATCCCGAACGACACGTCTGGGGCCTCGGGCGCCACCACGCCGGTTCCAACTTCTTCTGGTACTTGCGCGATCCGGCCGGCAATTTCTCCGAATACTACTCGGACCTCGACTACATCCCCGAGGACGCGGCATGGACACCTGAGACGGCGCAGGGAAAATTCGGCCTCTACAACTGGGGCCCCGAGCCGCCCGCCATGTTCATGCAACCTGACGATCTGATGGAACTGGCAGAGAAACAACGCTCCGTAACCATCTGACGTGCCACCAACAACCATGAAAGACGTACCCATGCGCCTGCACATACTTCGAACAAGCTTGAGACTCCTCACTGCCACCACGGTTATCTCGAGCCTCGCCATGATCGCGACGCTCGGTACCGCGCAAGCAGAGACTGATCGGGTCACCGCGCAATCGTCGGCGGTCTCGACGGCCAATAAAGAACTAGCGCCCTACACCGGGCACCCGAACGCCTTCCCGGTCACTGAGAAATTGAAAAAGAAGCCGATGGCCGGCACGACGATTGACTACCTTGAGTGCGGTGCGCCCACCTGCGCTACGGCCGCAGCTGACTTGAAAGCGCCAATCGCCAAGCTTGGCGGGAAACTCGATGTGGTCAGCGCTGGATTTTCCTCCACAACGGTCCAATCGGCCGCAAATACTGCGCTGGCTAATCATCCGGCGGCGGTGATCGTTGCCGGAATCACTCTTTCGGATTTCGGCGGGACTCTTTCGGCACTTGAGAATGCCGGCATCCCCGTGTTCGGGATTGGCGTCACTGGTGGGCAGAAGTACGGCCTGACTGCCGTCAGTGGGGGACAAAATGGCGATGTGCAGGCTGGTCAGCTCATGGCCGATTGGGTGCTTGTGCACAAGGGAACCCACGCCAATGTCGTCTTCTTCGGTGCCCCAGAACTGTCGTTTTCCCCATACGTATGGAATGCATTTTCGAGCCAACTGAAGAGGATTTGCCCAACCTGCAAGGCGACTCAGTCGCAGCTATCCGTGCTGACGTTCGGATCCTCAGCAGCGCCGACGGCAGTGGTGAGCTACCTGCGAGCGAATCCCGCGGTCAACACCACCGTCTTCGTTGCCGAAGAGGGTGCTCAGGGACTACCTTCCGCGTTGAGCGCGGCTGGATTGTCATCCATCACGACGTTCGGGTTCGCGCCAACGTCGGTCAACCTGGCCGACATCAAGGCCGGCAAGCTGGCCGGAGGCCTCGGCATCGACTTGAACCTTGAGGCGTGGGTCATATCGGACATGATCGCCAAGTCACTCACTCACCAGAAGGTTCCCGCTGCGGAACTGAACGGTGTCGTTGAGGTTCTCAACAAGTCCAACGTGACCACCACTGACATTGAAAACGGCTGGGAGGGCTACCCCGACGTTGCTCAGCGGTTTGCCAAGCTGTGGCCGTAGAGAAAAGGGTGGTACCCGCGCCTGACGATCGTGCTGACGAATCCGGAGGAATCACACCCTTGCTCCGGGTACGTGGGCTTTCCAAGACGTTCGCCGGAACAAAGGCACTCGACGACGTTTCTTTCGACCTTCACCGAGGTGAGGTGCTGGCGATCGTCGGCCAGAACGGCTCAGGAAAATCCACCATGGTCAAGGTGCTCGCTGGAGTCCACCAGGCGGATCCTGGTGGCGAGATCGACGTCAGCGCCGTCGGACGTGGCGCTCGTCGAGAGCAACTGCACTTCATTCACCAGGACCTCGGCCTGATTGAGCCGCTGAGCACGACGGAGAACCTCGACCTCTCACGCCGGCTCGGACTTCGCGATCTTTTACCAGGCAGACGCCGAGGTGAGCACGAACGAGCCACCCTGCTCGTACGGCGGGCGGGGGCGGTGATCGATGTTCGCTCACCCATTGCCCGGCTCTCCCCAGCTGAGCGAACGATCGTCGCACTCGCCCGTGCCATGGACGGCTGGCCCCGGCCGGACGGCGTCCTCGTGCTCGACGAACCCACCGCGAGCTTCCATTCCAGTGAGACAGAGCGCCTCTTCGATGCGATCCGCCACGTCCGCGACTCCGGAGCGGGTGTGTTGTTCATCTCGCACCGACTTGACGAGATCCGAGCGATCGCCGACAGAGTGATCGTGCTCCGAGACGGTCGTTCTGTTCTCGAGGTCCCCGTGGAGGAGGCTGACGATGCGACGCTCGTGCGTGCCATGGTCGGTGGCGAAATCAGTGGACGCAGCGAGAGGGACGCCTCGACGTTCGGCGATGTGCGACTCAAGGTGACCGACCTTGCCGGAGTGCGGCTGGCTGGCGTGTCACTTTCGGTACAGGCGGGCGAGATTCTCGGCGTCAGCGGCGTGCTCGGTTCAGGACGCGAGGAGCTCGGATCGCTTCTCTTTGGGTCAGTGCGTCGCCGGTCCGGATCCGTTGAAGTCGATGGCAAGACGCTGCGCTGCGGGGATGTCGTCGATGCGATTGGGACCGGTATGGGTCTCGTACCGGCCAACAGGGCACAGCAAGGGGCGGTTCTGCGCATGAACGTGCGAGAAAACCTGACGTTGGCCGGTCTGCAGTCGGTCCAGCGTCGCTTCGGGTGGATCCCACGCCGCACTGAACGGTCCGAAGCCACTCGATGGGCACGTGCCGTTGACTTACGACCGGCCGATCCGGAACGGCCAATGGCCCAGCTTTCCGGCGGAAACCAACAGAAAGTCGTGCTGGCCAAGTGGCTGCGGACAGTGCCGAACGTCCTCGTGCTGGATGAGCCAACTGCGGGCGTCGATGTGGGTGCCAAAGTCTCCATTTATGAGCTAATACGCGACGCGGCAAGTCAGGGCACCGCCGTCGTGATCAGTTCATCGGACACCAAGGAACTCGCCGAATTCTGCGATCGGGTTGTCGTGCTGAATGGAGGTCGTGTGGTCGGCGAGTTGAGTGGCGCGTCACTCACCGAGGAAGCTGTCTTACACATGTCATTCGACGTCAGTGCCGGTGCGGTGGCGGCCTCATGAGTACCGGCGTGCAGCCTAGGACCACTGAGAATCCCGAAACGCCACGGCCGCTTACCTCTCTGACTCAACCGCCACGAGGTCCATCGCGTTGGGATCGGATAAAACGCCAAGCATCATTTCGCAATGTCAGTGCCCTCTACATCCTGGTCGCGATGTTCGTCATCTTCTCCCTCTGGGAACCGCACACATTTTTGACTGTGCTGACGTGGCGCCTCTTGCTCGACAACCAAGCCATCTCCGCCATCATTGCCGTTGCCGTCGTGGTCCCACTCTCCGCGGGCGTCGTCGATCTTGCACTCGGCACCGAAGTGGGTATGGGCGCAATAGTTGTCGCGTGGCTGATCGCGGACAAATCCCTCTCGGTGCCAGTTGCCGTTACCTTGGCCCTCCTCATTGGCGGGGCTATTGGCGTGGTCATCGCCGGTCTCATCGTCAAGGCCAGGATCGGTTCATTCATCGTGACCCTGGCAATGAGCTCCATCCTCCTCGCGCTGATTGCCTGGGTATCGGGAAGTGAGCCGATCAACGTGGTCTCCTCGAGCTTCCACACCATCGCCACAGGCGAGCTCTTTGGAGTCGTCTATCCCGTCTACTTTGCGGCGGGGGTATCGCTCATCATTTGGTATGTCCTCGAGCACTCCTCATTCGGTCGGAGGGTCTATGCAACCGGTGCCAATCCCGAAGCCTCTCGGCTGGCCGGGGTGCGGACCTCGCGCGTCATCTTGGCCGCCACAGTGACCTGTGGAGTTCTCAGCGCCTTCGCCGGCCTGCTCACGGCGTCGCAGCTTTCAACAGGAGACCCGAGTATCTCAGCGAACTTCCTCCTTCCGGCCATTGCCGCTGCCTTTCTCGGATCGACCCAGTTCAAAGGCGGTCGTTTCAACGTGGCGGGGACCCTCGTCGCTGTCGCCGTGCTCGCCGTAGGTGTCGAAGGTCTCGAACTCGGAGGTGCTCCGGTGTGGACGCCAGATCTCTTCAATGGCGTCGTACTTCTGCTGGCCGTTGGCTTTGCCCAGATGCAGCGATCGCCCACTAGGCGCACCGCAGCAATCACCCGGATCATTCGCTCCATTCGCGGTTCGACCAAGTCCGAGGCCTTCTAGATGGCGCAGATGAATGCAACCGATGGGGTCAACGACGAGCCTCCGGTGGTGATTATCGGCGGCGGTCCGGTCGGTCTCGCCTCTGCCCTCGAGCTTGCACATCATGGGATTCGGTCAATTATCCTCGAGCGTCGCAAAGATGTCAGCATGTTGCGCCCGCGCGCCAAGACGGTGTCGCCACGCACCATGGAGCTTCTCCGGCGCTGGGGCATGGCCGACCGGTTGCGCGAGCGGGCGCCCCTGCCAGTTTCGTGGTCAAAAGATGTCGTCTTCTGTACGACAGTGTTCGGTCGAGAAGTCGCTCGGATTTCGGACTGCTTCGGACTCGAATTGGCAGGTTCTGATCTCGTCGCTGAAGCGGGGCAACAGGTGGCACAGCCATATGTCGAGCAGCTATTTCGTGACACGGTGGCGACGTCAGAGTTGGTTAATCTGGTCACGGGTGTTGTTGTCCTCGGGGTCACGGAATACGAGAAGGCAGCTCTCGTTGAGTTCGAGAATGAGGGGGGTACTCGCTCAACGGTTGCGGCAGCCTACGTGCTTGGATGCGACGGAGGGGGAAGCACGACACGCCAGGCCATCGGCTCGACGCTCCAAGGAGGCGCCGATTCACGCCCAAATCTCAACGTTACGTTCCGAGCACCGGAGCTGAGCGACCGGATCCTGCACGGCCCAGCGATCCACTACTGGGTGCTCAATCCCGATCAGCCCGGCATCGTCGGCCCCCTTGACCTAGATGGAACCTGGTGGGGAGGTGGACTCGGCGTCGACGCCGAAACCACGACGCAGACACCCGAAGAGATCGTTCAGAACCTGCTTGGTGAGAAGTTCGAAATTGAGGTCCTCTCCACCGACGCCTGGCGCGCCAACATGCTGCTGGCCGACAAGTACGCCTCAGAGCGAATCTTTCTTGTCGGTGACGCGGCACACCAGAATCCGCCCTGGGGTGGCCACGGGTTCAACACTGGCGTCGGAGATGCCGTCAACCTCTGCTGGAAGCTTGCCGCGGTGCTTAACGGTTGGGCTCCAGAGTCACTGCTGGCGACGTACGAGGAAGAGCGTCGTCCCATCGAGGCACTGACCATCGACATTTCCGCAAAGAACATGAAGGTCCTGTCATCCGAACTCACCGACCAGCGGCTTTTCGGCGACGACGAGGCATTTGCCGACATGGCCGAGTCGGTCGCCGCAGTGATCCTCTCGAGCAAAGACGCAGAGTTCCACAGCCTCGGCCTGACGCTCGGGTACGACTACGAGGGCTCGTCGATTGTGGCGACCGAACCTGGTCGTTCCGACGAGTTCGACGACAAGATCTACACTCCGACCGCACGTCCAGGTCATCGCCTGCCCCACTTCTGGTGTGGACTCGGCGACTCGCTTTTCGACCACCTGGGTCGTGGGTTCAGCCTGGTCGGAGATCTTTCCGTCCCGGCGGCGACATCGATCATTGCTGCAGCTGATCAGCTCGGCGTCCCACTTTGTGGCGTCGATCTCGGGGTAGGAGGGCGCAAAGACCTGTTTGAAGCAGCACTGGTCCTCGTCCGGCCCGACCAGCACGTCGCCTGGCGGGGCGATCACACGGACAATGCGATTGGGCTTTTGCAAGTGGCCATTGGCCTGAACACTGATGAGCAACCGAGGCTCCGCCACACGAAAGGAGAACACGAGTGACAACCATCGACGGTGTATTCGTCACGGAATGGGGAGATGGGCCGCGAGCCTTGTTCATCCACGGCGGGACCCCAGGTGGTGGTGCCGCGGCCTTCTCCAAGCAGGAGCCCCTCAAGGATCGCTGGCATCTGGTACTTCCGGACCGTCCGGCCCACGGGCAGAGTCCGAGGCAGGGTGACGAAGATTTCGAACGCGACGCCGACCTCCTCGCCCCACTCCTTGAGCCAGGCACTCACCTCGTCGGGCAATCCTACGGAGGAATGGTTGCGTTATACATGGCTGCGGCCCATCCTGAACTCATCGCCTCGTTGACCCTGATCGAAGCTCCTGCATTCTGCTTCGCTCCAGAGGATCCAGTGGTCGAGGACATGGCCGCGAAGAACCGTGCCTTGTTTAGGAATCCCCCGGACGATCCCGTAGTGATGATGCGGAGTGCATTTGCCTTGCTGGGTATCAGTATGGAGATCCCCGATCCCGCGCCCGATTTTTTCATCGAGATTGCAAAACTGTTTGCCGAGGCCGCAGTGCAGATCCGCGTCCCGGACGAAGCCGTTGTCGACGCATCAATCCTTGCCTCTGCAGGATTTCCGGTTCTGACCCTTACCTCGGGGATGATCCCGGGATTTGAACACATCGCCGCCGCGATCGCCTCTCAGGTGGGCGGTGTGCATATCGTGGTCCCAGGCACCGACCACTTAGTGCAAGACGCCGGGGAGCCGGTCAACGAGATTCTCGAGGCACACTGGCGTTCGGCGTCAAGTAGCACGTAGCGGCGCCGGTCCGATCGACGAAGCCTCAGAATGACCCAGCCTGCTTACCCGGTCTCGCCGTCGACCGCGAACCTACTGATTCGCGGTGCGACGGTGGTTGATCCTCGCGACGGCTCTCTCCAGTGTGACCAGGACGTTCTCATCGAAGGTGAACGGATCGTCAGCGTTGGGCCGAGCCAACAAGGGGAAGTGCTGCCGACGTTGCATGTCGTGGAGGCTCACGGTAAGTACCTGGTACCTGGCTTTGCCGACATGCATGCACATCCCCTCAGCCAGAAGAACCCAGCCGGAAGCCTCGAACTCATGCTGGCCCACGGAATAACGGGCTTTCGGCAAATGTCCGGGTCGGTTCAAATGTTGAAACAGCGAGATGCAGGCACGCTACTGCCGTCCGACTCGCCTCGACTGCTCGCCATGCCCGGCCCGATCCTGACCCCACTTAACGCCCGCTCCGCCGCCGCCGCATTGGTCACCGTGCGCGAGCAGCACGCTCTTGGCGCCGATTTCATCAAGGCCGGGTTGGTCACGAGCGAGGTCTTCTACGAGACACAGACCGAGGCGCGACGTCTGGGAATTCCGATTCTCGGCCACTTACCGAATGGGATCGACGTGGTGAGAGCCTCTGGCGAAGGCATGAAATCGATCGAGCACTTGGGACCCGGAGTCGGCATCCTTGCATGCTGCTCAGCCGAGCACGACGCCATTCAATCCGATGCGGCAGCACGGGCGCAGCTCAAGGTGCCACCTCTCTTGATTCCACTATTGGGGCCTGTCTTCGAACGTGCGGTCCGCAAAATTGTGATCAACCCAATCAATCTCGTGCGACAGGCCGACGTGGACCTACTCGAACGTGCATCTGGGACGTTCGACCCCGGCGCCGCAGCAACGCTGGCAGAACGATTCGTTCGCGATGGAACTTGGCAAGTTCCGACGTTGATTCGTTCCCGAACGACGCTTACCTGCGATGACGATGCGTTGAGCGGTGATCCGAACCTGCGTTACATTTCGTCTTCTACTCTGAAGGGTTGGTCGAAGGCATCAAAGAAGTTTTCCAAGTTCCCGACAGCATCCAAAGGGACCTTCCGGTTGGTCAATGCAACTCTCCTAAAATTGACCAAGCTTCTCGACGACGTAGGCGTGAGAATGTTGGCCGGGAGCGACGCCTGCGGCGCCGCCTGGGAGGTTCCAGGAATTGCTTTGCATCAGGAGTTTGACGAGTTGGCCCGGGCTGGACTCTCTCCTCTGCGGATCTTGCAAATGACGACGCGCGATGCTGCGGACTTCTTGAACGCAGCTGACGACATGGGAAGCGTGTCAGCAGGTAAATATGCCGATCTGGTTCTGCTTGACGCGAACCCAATCGAATCAGTCGACCATTTGCACGGCATCGCTGGAGTGGTCAGAAGCGGGCGCTACTACGCCAAAGAGCGGCTTGACGCTCTCAAAGAGAACGTCGCCTCTGCCCGATCGGTTCAGTGACCCCGATGGGAGGTCGCGCATTGGAGCCAGAACCGCTTTGCATTCAGCGGAACCGCGCAAGCGGATCGGTTCGGTTATCTCGAACTTGGGGACCGATCGCAGTTGTTCAACGACGGCAATCCGTAGTTCTCGCGTGGCGAGGTGAGCTCCGACGCACCTGCGCTGTCCTGAGACAAAGGCGAGCTGTTAGTTACTCCGGAGCCCAACCATACAGAACTGATCCTTATCGACGAACGCCTCCGGATCGACCCAAAGGGACAACCAGATGACGACCGAAGTGGTCCTTACGGGAACTGGTGTGCCGCGCCCGGCTGCAGGGAGAGCTGGGGCAGGCACTTTGGTTCGCTCCGGGGACATCTCCATCCAGTTCGATGCCGGTCGAGGCACGGTGATGCGGCTTGTAGAAGCTGGTACGCATCCCTCTCAGTTGGCGGCCCTCTTCGTCACCCACGTGCACAGCGATCACGTGATCGGCATCCCGGACGTAACGATGACTCGGTGGCTCCAGAAAAACGTTGCTTCATGCCCACCTCTGCCCATCGTCACGCCAGCCGGTTCGTCGGAGCGATTCATTCAACGGATGCTGGATCCCTTCGACGAAGACATCGCTCTTCGCATGGCACACCTGCAACAAAACGGGCCGGAATTCCAGCTCACCACGTTTTCCCCCTCGACCCAGCCCGAGGAGGTCTGGACGAGCACTGAAGGATCGGTCACGGTTTCGGCCGTGGCAGTCCATCACGAGCCAGTCGATGCCGTCGCCTACAAGGTAACGACACCCGATGGAGCCATCGTGGTCTCCGGTGACACCATTGTGTGTGACGAGATCGAGCGTCTCTGTGCCGGGGTGGATGTCCTCGTACATGAAGCATGTCGAAGTACGGCGATGTCCGAACTCATCGCGGGCACGACATTCGAGACGATTTTCAGCTACCACGCCGATACGGTCGCCCTTGGAGCAATGGTTCAACGCACAGGCGTACCTCACCTCGTGCTCACCCACCTCATCCCGGGGCCCGAAACACCCGAGGATGCGATGGGATTTGAGGAGGATGTTCGTCAAGGGGGTTACGCCGGTAGGGTGACCGTCGGCGAAGACTTGACGAACATCACAATTGGTACAGAAGCAGAGTTCAGCGGGCCATGATTCAAACTCGTCGACCGTGCAACCCGCTCCCATTGGGGAGACGACACGGGCTAACCACGGTGCAGCGCGGCGGTGAGGTTTGTCGACCACTGAGCCGTCCTAAGGGGCGCGAATGTTAGTGGAGCCGTTCGAGGGAAGGGTTGGCCGCACTCTGGCGGAATCCGAAGGGTGGTGGCCGCCACTACCAACGGGTCCTTCCGGTGCCCCGAACGTGGTGATCGTGCTTCTCGACGATGTGGGATACGCGCAGTTCGGTGCCTACGGATCCGATATAGCGACACCGACCTTTGATCGCCTCGCCTCGCGTGGTCTTCGTTACGCGAATTTCCACACCACGGCGCTGTGCTCCCCCACCCGAGCCTGCCTCCTCACCGGCCGGAATCACCACTCAAATGGCATGGCACGTGTGGTGGAACTAGCTTCTGGTTTCCCCGGCTACAACGCCACCATTCCCAAAGAGAATGGCTTTCTATCCGAGATCCTCCGCAGTCGCGGCTACGCCACCTTTGCCGTTGGCAAGTGGCATCTGACGCCGGCGACCCAAATGAGCGCGGGAAGCCCACGTGACAAGTGGCCCCTAGGGCGAGGCTTCGATCGCTACTACGGATTCATGGGTGGAGAAACCGACCAGTTCCACCCTGAATTGGTGAACGACAACCATCCAGTGGAACCTCCGGGCACTCCCGAGACGGGATACCACCTCACCGAAGACCTGGCCGACCACGCCATCCGGTACCTGGCCGATCTGCGGGGTGCATCACCGACGACGCCGTTCTTGTTGTGGTTCGCTCCCGGCGCCTGCCACGCCCCGCACCAAGCCCCGGCAAACTACATCGAGCGCTATCGAGGCCACTTTGATAAGGGGTGGGACTGCTGGAGAGAGGAGGTCTTTGCCCGCCAGCTGGCTTCAGGCTTACTGCCCGATGGCACCAAGCTCTCAGAGCGCCCGTCATGGGTCGCGCCCTGGGACACCTTGAGTCATGACGAGCAGCGCCTAGCCGCCAGGCTGATGGAGGTGTACGCGGGCTTTCTCACCCACACGGACGCACAAGTGGCGCGCGTTATCGACTTCATTGAGCAGGTCAATGAGACTGACAACACCATCGTCATGATCATGAGCGACAACGGCGCATCGGCCGAAGGCGGTGCGAAGGGGTCATTCAACGAGCAGTACTTCTTCAACTTCATCCCCGAGAGCCTTGAGGAGAACCTCCAACGTATCGACGATCTCGGTACTCCCAGGGCCAACAACCACTACCCGTGGGGATGGGCATGGGCTGGAAATACTCCCCTCAAGCGATTCAAGCGCGACACCCATGAAGGCGGCGTGGCGGACCCGCTCATCTTCTGCTGGCCTGCTCGGATTGGAACCGAAGGTGGCACCCGACATCAATACGTGCACGCCATCGACGTCATGCCCACGCTCCTCGAGCTCGTCGGCATCGATCCGCCTGATTCGATTGCAGGCGTGGAACAGTCGCCTATCGAAGGCGTGAGTTTTGCTGCGACGCTGGATGATGCGTTCACTCCAGGCAAACACGTTACGCAGTACTACGAGATGTTGGGATCGCGCGCCTTGTACCACGACGGCTGGAAGGCCGTCGTTTTTCACACACCGCCGTTGATGGCCTACGACGGCTCCGATACGACACGGTCGTTCGAAGATGATGTATGGGAGCTCTACCACGTGGCGGAGGACTTCTCTGAAGTCCACGATCTTGCGGCCAAGCACCCGGCAAAGCTTGAGGAGCTGAAGATACTCTGGTGGCAGCAGGCGGAGAGATTCCAGGTTCTCCCGCTTAACAACCAGCCCGGTCAGTTTGGCGACCCTCGCTATATCCGTGATCGCTACGACTTCTACGGACAAGTGGGACCGTTAGCGGAAGCACTCGCGCCCAATCTCAAGAACTGTTCTTTCGTCATCAGCGCCGAACTAGCTCCTGCTCCGGGACGAACCATGGCGGGTGTGATCGCTGCCCACGGCAGCCATGCTGGAGGATACGCGATGTTCCTTGAGGATGGTCGCCTCCACTTCACTTACAACTACTTAGCGACTCGAATCACCACCGTCACGGCAGAAGTGACGCTCCCCACCGAGCCGCTCACAGTCAGCGCTGTCTTCACTCGGAACGGAGCCGGAGGGGAAGTCGAGCTCTACTACGGTGTCGTGGCGGTGGGACGCGGTCACGTAGACACAACGACACCTTTGACGTACGGCACCACTGGGTTCGCCATCGGCTTTCAGGCCGGGGGTCCCATCCACGCCGGACTGATCGGTCGAGCTGAACTCTCACCGGAAGTCCTCCGAAAGGTAGTTGTTGAAATTTTCGACCAATACCCGATCCGCACGACTCGGGTCGGATCACGGGTCGACCTTGCCACCCAGTAAGCGCGACGATCACATCACAAACCATGCCCTGTCGTTGACCGATCTAGTTCTGCGATGGCACCGCTCCAATCAGAGTCCCGTTACCCCGTGTATGGTTAAAGAAGCGATTGGCGATTCCGCGTGACACAGGGCCAAGGGAATTCCATATGTCTCGCAAGCCTGGGCCAAAGGGGTGACGCGGTGGCAACCAATGCTGCCGCTGCACAAGCGCCACGGCAGCAGCCTCAGCGGTAAGAAGGTTCGGGCGCGGGTCGAGACGAAGAGCGCCCATAACTGGAACGACTGACCGCGGAACTGGAATTGTGATCTGGGCGGGCGGATCGTTCAGCGCATGCAAAAGTTCCGATCGCCTCTCCGAGGAAAGTTCGGCGACCATTCGGGAAAATTTGCCCGTCAACTTCGGATCATTGATCGCCCTGTGTAGCCGGTAGCACCAGCTTCCCCTCCGGACTCGACGGCCGATAGCAAGGGCCGGCGTCACTGCTCAAGTATGGCCAGCAATGTCGGGTCGTCCACGACCTGGGGCATGTCGAACGGGCCGAAGATCGCAACCTACATACATCGAAGCCAAGTCGGGACCTTCCTTGCGGATTCGAATGATCTCTTGTTCGTAAGTACCGTCGGTGACAATCTGGCGGATGAACTTCGAGACCGCGGCCGACATCGGCGTTCTTGCGGGACCCTCCGGAGATGGCAGGAGCTCGCCAGTCACCGCCGCACGCGGCACGCCTGCCTCAGGGTGTCCTGCAACTCGGTTGGAAGGGTCGCATGCAGTGTCACGATAAAGGGGTTACTCACTCAGCTTTTGAGCTCCCCACCCATCGGGAGATCGCTCTCGCTCTTCGTATAAGCGTCGTCAGATCCAAGCGAACGAAATCAGGATGGCAAAGACACGTGCTGTCCGATTACGCCTCCCGTCGCAACGGGATTCCAGGAATCGGCGTGTGAGCAGGCCCTTTGGTGGAGCCAGCCAACTCGTATCATCGAGCTCTACGACGCCTCACTTAGCGCTCGACGGTGCCTTGTGATCTTTGCGGGGATCCCACTTTGGCCCTGAGCTGGGCTTTTGGTGGAGGTGATGGGATTCGAACCCACGGCCTCTACATGCGAAAGTGTGGCTCTCAGCGTTTTGACCAGGCTCTTTCCTAGGAGATTGCTGGTAGCGGCGTTGTGATCCCCTCAGGCTCCCTCACGATCCCTCCCCTTCCCGCACGGTAAAGACATGTAAAGACACGCTCGGACAGAGCTCGCGGGGCGTGTCCACAGATCGGCACTCACGTCCGATCGGCAGTCTCTCGCAATGTGCAGCGAATGGGGCTCGTTGCGCCCCTTGGCGACGATCACGTTCTTTGGCGAGCAACAGGACATCACCGACCCTGAAGCGGCGGTGCTTGATACCGGCAGACGACGGAACGCGACGGTTCTGTCCACCAGCAGGCGGTCGACGACCTGTCGGGTCACGCCCACCAGGTCACCCGCCGGGCCGTCTCCTTCGCGGGTCGACGGCAGCCCTACACCTTCGGGTTATGAGTCAACTGAGTCGTCGAGCACCACGTCGGCAAAGTGTTGGAACAGTCTGGCGGGTCCGCTCAAGTCTCCTCATGTGCGATTGCGTCCAACCATTCTCCAACTCATCCATGCGTCCGTCCCAGCAGAGGAGCGGCCTACTTCGGCCGTGCCAAGACGTCGGAAGCCGTCCCTTGGACGCACCCGATGGCCATCGGGGCGACTCTGACGCCCGGCGAATACGATGCCGGACCATCCGGAAGAACGCAACGCGGTGCACGGGCGAGAGCAGTTTCCAGTAGAGAAAACCGGGTTTACCACGGGGGCGGAACGCTGCTACCTGGCGAAGCGTGCCCTGACCAGCGCGATACCCCAGCCAGGCGTCACCCGGGAACCAGCCGACGCTACGCAGCACCAACTCGCCCGACCCGACTCCGGCGATCCGCCACCAGTCCACGAGCGCACCTGGCGCCACGGCCGCGGGCCGGCGTCGTCGAAGGTGTTCGCCCACCAGGCGCCCGAGGACAACGCGAGCCATCCACCCGGACGCAGCTCCGTACTAGCTATTGACTGACTGACTCATTCAGTTCATTATCGAGTAATGGTCCGGACGCCCCCCGCAGAACGGTTGACCGAGGTGGCCGACGCGGCCACCCGCGTGTTCGGGAGGCTCGGCTACCGACGGACGCGTACGTCCGATGTGGCCGCCGAAGCAGGAATGTCGTCCGGGAGCGTGTTCACCTACGTGGAGAGCAAGGAGGCACTCTTCCACCTGGTCTTCGCCAAAGGTTTCGGCCAGTTCACGGAGGGCCTGCCGCCCCTCCCCCTGGCTACGCCGGCACCCGGCGAGACGGTCCGGCTGATCGCGCAGGGACTACGAAGTGCGCGCGCACCTCTCCTCAGGGCGGCACTCCAAGAGCACGAACCACAAGATGTTCGCGCCGAACTGAGCGGCATCGTAGAAGAGCGTTACGGGAATTTTGAGAGCCTGTGGCCGCTTCTTGCAGTGATCGAACAGTCTGCTGTCGACCTGCCGGAGCTGGAGGAGTTCTACTACGGGAGAACACGACCCGCGTATTTCGCACAGTTTGTCCGATACTTCGGAGATCGCGTGGCCGGAGGGTACTTCACCTCCATGCCCGACTCCGAAGTGGCGGCCCGCATCGTGACGGAGACGATCGCGTGGTTCGCCTGGCACCGCCGCGAGGGTCGGGACGCTCTCCTCTTCGACGACGAGCGGATCCGGCGAACAGTCGTCGCATTCATCTGCTCCGCTCTGTTAGGGGACCTTCCATGACTAACACAGCTGTCGAGGCTCGTCCGAGCCCGCCTCTCGAGGAGCCGGGATCGGACTTGCCACCCCTCCGCAAGGGTCTCGTGTTCGGCATCGCACTCGCCATGGTGGTACTCGAGCTCGCTGTCTCCGCCAGGTACGGATATCACCGCGACGAGTTGTATTTCCTGGCCTGCGCCCGCCATTTGGCATGGGGATATGTCGATCAACCGCCCCTCGTGCCATTCGTCGCTTGGCTCTCGCCCAAGCTGTTCGGGGCCTCGGTCGTTTCGTTACGGGTGTTTTCCGCTCTCGCTGGCGGAGCCGCGGTCGTGTTCACGGCCCTGACGGCGCGGGAACTCGGCGGACGCTGGAGGGCGCAGATATTGGCAGCGTTGGCGGCAGCAACGTCACCTCAGCTTCTGGCCGCATTTCATCTGCTCTCGACCACCGCGTTCGACATCTTCATGTGGTCGGCGATCACACTGCTCGTGGTTCGGCTGCTTCGCACGGGAAACGAGCGGTTGTGGCTGGCCGTTGGCGCCGTGACGGGCGTTGCCCTCCTGAACAAGTTCAATGTGGCGTTTCTCGTCGTCGGGCTTGCTGCGGGTCTGCTCCTGGACGGTCGGCGTCGAATGCTGCGCAGCCCGTGGCTCTGGGTGGGTTGCGCTCTGGCGCTCGCCATCTGGTCGCCCGATATCGCCTGGAACGCGCAGCACGACTGGGCGGCCGTTGCCATGATGCACAGTCTCCACCAGGAGAACTCGACGCTCGGAGCATCGCTGGCCTTCATCCCCGAGCAGATCATCGTGGTGGGGCCGGTACTCGCTGTTCTTTGGATCGCCGGCCTGCGCCGATTACTTCGTCACCCGTTCGGGAGACCCCTTGGGTACGCATTCGTCGTGATGCTCGTGCTCTATGCGGTGACCGGAGCCAAGTCCTACTACCTCGCTGGTGGGTACTACATGCTCTTCGCCGCCGGAGGAGGATGGGCGGAAGAGAGACTCCTTCACAGAACTCCAGCGAAAGGTGTGCGCGGCTGGGTTGCACTGATGATTGCCGGCGCGGTCGTGGTGATGCCACTCATCTTGCCAGTGCTGCCAGCGAGCGCTCTTGCCAAAGGACCCTGGGAGGGGGCGATCAACAAGGATCTCAGCGCGACGGTGGGTTGGCCGAGCCTCGTGGGCCAGATCGCTGCGATCGCAAACCGCTTGCCGGTGTCGGAGCGAGCGAATCTCGTGATCTACACAGGGGATTATGGCGCCGCCGGTGCGGTGGACCTCTACGGCGCCGACTACGGATTGCCACACGCCATCAGCGGCCACAACACGTACTGGTGGTGGCGGCCAGCCAGTACTGAGAATGGGGCTACTACGATTGCCGTCGATCTGCCCAAGCAATATCTCCAGACCATCTTTACGGAAGTCACTCCTGCTGGCACCGTTGCCACTCCTTACGGTGTGTGGACGGAAGAGCGGGGCGACCCGATCTGGATCTGTCGTGGCCAAAGGATCAGTTGGGCCCAGGCCTGGCCAGCCGCACGGCACTATGGGTAGCGCGTCTAGGAGACCTTTCGAAGCCGGCCGATGCTTTGTCTACGTCGCGTCAACACGTTCGCGGGTGGGAGTGTCGTCCGCACCGATGGACGTTCTTCATTTTGCGCCGGGGCTGGTCTGGCCAGGGGAACTAGCCCAGAGTGACAATCGAGTTCGTGGGCCGGGTGATCGTCGTGATCGTCGCAGCGCTCAGTGCTCCGGCAACGTAGCGCTCGCCAACTCGACGAGATCTCGTTTTCAAGCCCCTGACCAGGGCTTCCGGTGGAGGTGATGGGATTTGAACCCACGGCCTCTACATTGCGAATGTCTGGCTCTTAACGTTTTGACCAGGTGTTTTCCGAAGACCTTCCTGGTTGAAGGGTTTCGATCCCATCAGGTTCCCTCACGATCCCTCCCCTTCCCGCACCGTAAAGACACGTAAAGACACGCTCGGACAGAGCTCATGGAAGATGTCCTCGATCGGTACTCCTGTCCGATCAATTGGTTCTCGCAACGCGGACTATTGGCGCGGGTTCTCTCTTGGCGACGATCACGTTCCTCGGCCAGCGAGCCGACATTACCGGCCCCCGCAGTGGCGGTGCTTGATGCCGGGCCAGACGACGGAACACCAATGTTTCAATCCCCCGGGGACCGCTGGACCGCTCTTGTTGCTTGCAACTATGCCCTGCCGGGGAACGAACCGATCCGGGCACGCTGCGACGGCTGCGACCCTGCTGTGGTCGGAAAGCCGATGAGCGGCCGACGGACATTCACCGCCGCAACTCTGCAACGTCTTCCAGGTGTCCCAACTTGCTCGGGTTGCGCATGGCATAGATTCGACTGATCTGGCCATGATCGATGACCAGACTCACTACAGTGACCTCGCCGCCCACTTCGAACCGAGCGCCGGGCATGCCGTTGAACCGAGCAGCGGTCGCCACCAGGCCTGAGAGAGCCGCAACGCGAGCCAAGAACGCCACCACCGTCTCGGCCCCGATGAGTGGCTTGCGTGCAGCCCGAACGAGACCGCCGCCATCGGCAATCAACACCACATCCGGGGCAAGCATCTCGACGAGTCCTTGCAGATCGCCGGAGGTGATCGCGGCCATGAAACTCTTGAGAACTGCCTCTTGTTGGGACCGGTCCACCAGCATCCGCGGCCGTCGCTCCGCCACGTGGTCACGGGCACGGTGCGCGATCTGCCGGACAGCAGCCGGCGACTTGCCCACGACCTCTGCGATCTCGTCGTAGGGCGTCTCGAACACCTCGTGCAGCACGAACACGGCCCGCTCGACCGGTCCAAGGGTCTCGAGCACTGTCAGTAGGGCTATCGAGACGTTCTCGGCAAGTACCGCATCGTCTGCCATGTCCGGACCCGTCAGCAACGGCTCGGGCAGCCATTCCCCGACGTAGTCCTCTCGCCGGCGGGACACCGATCGGAGCCGGTTCAGCGCCTGGCGGGTGACGATCCGAACCATATAGGCCCGGGGGTCACGCACCTCGGCACGATCCACGTCGGCCCAGCGCAGCCAGGTCTCCTGCACGACGTCTTCGGCGTCGGTGGCGGAGCCCAGCATCTCGTAGGCGACGGTGAAGAGCAGCCCCCGGTGGATGAGGAATGGGTCCTCGGTCACGCCGACGAGGCTAGGGCGAGCGGCTTGAGGTCACAGGCGGCGGAGAACTCCTGGGACTCAATGCCCATGGCGACGTTGGAGCGGGCCATGAAGTTGGCCAGGGCAATGAACGCGGTGAGTTCCACCAGAGCGGCCGCTCCGAGTCCCTTGAGCAGCCGAGCTGACAACTCGTCAGTCACCGTCGGCGGTGTCTGCGTCATCGCTTCGGCGTACTCCATGGCATCTCGCTCGAGCGGGGTGAAGACATCCGACATCCGCCAGCGGGGCACCTCGCGGGCCTTGTCGACGTCGAGTCCCTCGTTGTGGGCGAAGAAGTATCCGAGGTCCAAGCAGAAGCTGCAGCCGATGAGGCTGGCGGTGGCCATGTGGGCGAACGACTTCAAGTTCTCGTCACACTGGTTCCACTTCTGGGCTTTGCGGCCGACGCCGAAGCTGAAGTTCAGCACTTTGCGGTTGTTCCACATCACCCCGACCGGCTCAGGCACGTCTCCGAACATCTTTCGGGACATCCTCTTGACCAGTGCGCCGTAGATTCCAGTCAGTTCTGTCTTGGGAATCCGTGTATTGCGGGCCATGATGCCTCCTGTGGTGACTTGTGTTCACCATGAGACACCGACGACGACTCGAATGTGACACCTGAGTCGGATCTAGTTGAACTCTGACCTGGCAAGTATTGACCTGCCGTGGAACGGCCTGACTAGGGCACGTGCCGTGGGGTTCAACCGAGGCCGGCCGCTCGCTTCCAGGCCGCACCTTGCACCGCAGCTGCCTACGTTCGTCACCGCATCCTTTAGGGGGGTGGATGCGCGCCCTGAACTTCGAGGCGGAAGGTTAGACAAGCATCAAATGCGACTCTCGAGTGTGGTGGTGGCCGATGATTTGGGATCGATGACGATCTTTGCGTGCTGCTCAGGATGGTCCAACGCATCAAAGGCGCCCCTGACTCCCGGCAGCCCAACGGTTCCGGTCACCACGGGAGTGGCGTTGACCTTGCCTTCGGCCAGCAGGTGCAGTGTGTCTCGGAACTCCAGCGGGGTGTAGCCGACGACGAAGCGAAGATCGATTTCCTTGTTGATGGCCATGACCGGTCGGAACCGATCCGCCTCCATGCACACGCCGACCACGACGACGCGGGAGAAGAGCGGAGCGCTGGTGACGATGTCATCGATGATGCCGGGAAGGCCGACGCACTCGAAGATGATCGGACGCTTGGGCTTGACGCCGAGCTTCTCAGCGGCGCGCCAGACATGGTGCCACGACACTGGCAATGGCAGTTTCTTGAGCTTCTCGATCGTCACGACAGCCCCCCAGGCGGCATCCGGCACGGTCTTGACGAATCCCCGCTCACCCAGCGCCTCGTAGGCCGACCCCTCGTTCGGGTCGACGACGATGTCGGCGCCACACTTGCTCGCAAGCTCACGCCGACCAGGTGAGAAATCGCCGGCCACGACGGTGCGCACGCCCTTGGCCTTGAGCATGGCAATGACCGCCAGGCCGACGGGGCCGCACCCGATCACGATGGCGACGTCCTTTTTGCCAACCTCGGCCCGCCGCACCGCGTGGTACCCGATGGCCATTGGTTCGGTGAGAACCCCGACGTCGGGTGACAGCCCGTTTGGCAGGGCGAACATGAGGGACTCTTCGACTACGACCTGCTCGGCGTACGCGCCGGGGGCCGAAGCCGAGAGGCCGATGGCGTGCATATCTCTGCCTCGGCGAACCAGCGGGACCGCCACGACCGACGAGCCGACAGCGAGCGTCCTGTCAGACTTTGGGCCGTAGTCAACGATCTCCCCGCAGAACTCGTGACCCATGACAACCCGTTGGTCCGAACGCATGAACCCGTCATAGCCAGCTTCGGCGAGCACGTCGGCCTGGGCATCGGCGTGGTGTCGGGCGTGCAGGTCCGAGCCGCAGATGCCACACCCCGACACTTCTATAACGACTTGGCGCTCCCCCGGTTCAGGTTCGGACAGATCTACGACGTCGAGCTGTGAGTTCTCGCAGACGACTGCCTTCATGCCGGCAACAGGCTGTCGTCGAACGGCGGGAGCGGCTTGATGAACGGCTCGAGGAGCTTGCCCGACTGCTCGGCAGTCAATACATCAGTCGGCTCGAGCTGGATGTAGGCACGTTCGGCGTCGTCGAACTCCCAGACGTCCTCGCCGATGAGCCGGCACCGGTCGTCGTAGGTCCAGACCATGCAGATCTGAGACTTGGTGAGATACATGGCGTCGGCGTCGGCGTCGACCCCGCTGCCAGCGAGCTCAGAACCAAGCGTCTGTTGGTAGCTGATGCCTCGACCGACGATCATGTGATCGCCAATCGCAACCGACTCGTCCTCGACGTAGAAGACGCACTGATTCGTCGCCGTCCAGTGGCCGTAGAGGGCCGCCACCTGGTCGCGCCCGTCGAGGGCGAAACGGCCCCCGCTGATCAAGCTAAAGCGGTAGTAGGGATGCTCCACGGTCAGGGTTGGGTCGAGGATCTCCTGCCAACGCCCCGCCGACTCGAGGTAGCGGTGCCGGAGGTAGGACTGCAGTAGGTAACGGTGTCGCGGATTGTCCGTTGTCTCGAGAGCCTTCTCGACAGCTTCATTCTGCTTGGTGATGTCGAGGCGTGACATGTCGAATGCTGCCATTGCGGTTCCTCTCGTCTGCGTCCCCCGGACCTTCCGCCCCACTGGTAGGTTATTATACATATGGTCAATACCGAGGTGCGAAGGCGGCGACTGTC
>Ga0302180_10000620_pt1 | contig 28496 bp, 27 predicted proteins | sample I_Palsa_E3_2_FD_200575 | JGI IMG/M metagenome (GOLD analysis project Ga0302180, IMG submission 200575) | Peat permafrost microbial communities from Stordalen Mire near Abisko, Sweden - I_Palsa_E3_2 | ecosystem: Environmental > Terrestrial > Soil > Palsa > Peat permafrost | place: Sweden...
CGGCGCCGCGCACGGTGCGGATCGGATCGGCGCCCTGCCCCCGGTTGAGCGCCTTGCGCAGGCGGCCGACATGGACGTCCACCGTGCGCTCGTCGATGTAGACGTCGCTGCCCCACACCCCGTCGAGCAATTGCTCCCGGCTAAAGACCCGGCCAGGCCGTTCCATCAGAAATTCGAGCAAGCGGAATTCCGTCGGTCCGAGATCAACAGGCCGGCTTGAACGCGAGACGCGTTTTTTCTCGCGATCAAGCTCGAGGTCGCCGATGGCAAGCAAGGTCGCGACCCGCTCGGGGCTGGCGCGGCGAAGCAGCGCGCGAATGCGCGCCATCAATTCGGGCACCGAGAACGGCTTGACGATATAATCGTCGGCGCCGGTGGCGAGACCACGCACCCGCTCGCTTTCCTCGCCACGTGCCGTCAGCATGATGATCGGCAGTGCCTGGGTCTGCGGCCGTGCCCTCAAGCGGCGGCAGAGCTCGATGCCGGAGAGCCCGGGCAGCATCCAATCGAGCACGATGAGGTCGGGTACGGTCTCCCGTAGCCGCGTGTCGGCCTCGTCCCCGCGGCCGACGGCATCGACCTCATAGCCCTCGGCTTCGAGGTTGTAACGCAACAACGTAGTCAGCGGCTCTTCGTCTTCCACAATCAGGATGTTGGCTCCCATCCCCTTCCCCCGTTCATCTTTGCAGCGTTGCTGCGCCAAAATCCGTGCTGTCGCCCTTCGGGCGGCGCTCGGTGATCGGATGTCCCTCGATCATGTAATAAACCGTCTCGGCAATATTGGTGGCGTGATCGCCGATGCGTTCGATGTCCTTGGCGCAAAACATCAGATGCATGCAAAACGTTATGTTGCGCGGATCTTCCATCATGTAGGTCAAGAGCTCGCGGTAGAGCGACGTGCAGAGCGCATCGACCTCCTCGTCGCCGTTCCAAACCGCAAGCGCCGCGGGCAAATCGCGGCTGCCATAAGCGTCGAGCACCTGTTTGAGCAGACCGAGAACCAGCGACCCCATATGCTCGACGCCGCGGATCAGCTTCTGCGGATGCAAGTCGAGATCGAGCGCGACGACCCTTTTGCCGATGTGCTTGGCGTGGTCGCCGATGCGCTCGAGATCGTTGCAGACGCGCATTGCACCGACGATCTCGCGTAGATCGACCGCCATGGGCTGCCGGCGCGCGATGGTCAACACGGCTTTTTCCTCGATCTCGTGCTGCATCGCGTCGATGGTCGTATCGGCGGTGATGACGCGCTCAGCCAGCTCGATATCGCGCTCCATGAGCGCTCGAATGGCATCGGCAATCTGCCGCTCCGCCAAACCACCCATTTCAGCGACCTTGCCGGTGATCTCGTGCAGGTCGGCGTCGAAAGCCTTGGCGGTATGATCTACCCTGATGTTGGCGTCGGTCATGTCGGTTATCCAAAGCGCCCGGTGATATAATCCTGAGTGCGCTGATCGTGCGGAGCAGTGAACATTTTGCTCGTCGAGTCAAATTCGATCAGCTCACCCAGATACATGAACGCGGTGAACTCGGATACCCGCGCGGCTTGTTGCATGTTGTGGGTGACGATGACGATGGTGTAATCGTCGGTCAGCTCGTCGATCAATTCCTCGATCTTGGCGGTAGAGATCGGATCGAGCGCCGAACAGGGCTCATCGAAAAGGATCACTTCCGGGCGCACCGAAACGGTGCGGGCGATGCAGAGCCGCTGCTGTTGGCCGCCGGAAAGGCTCTGGCCGTTGGCGGAAAGCTTATCCTTGACTTCGTCCCACAACGCCGCGCGGCGCAACGCCGTTTCCACTCGCCCATCGAGCTCGGATTTCGGCAGCCTTTCGTAGAGCCTGATGCCGAAGGCGATGTTCTCGTAGATCGACATGGGAAACGGCGTCGGCTTTTGAAACACCATGCCGATGCGCGCGCGCAGCAAATTCAGATCCTGCTTGGGCGACAGGATGTTCATGCCATCCATCATCACGTCGCCGGTCGCCCGCTGGTTCGGGTAGAGATCGTACATGCGGTTGAGAACGCGCAACAAAGTCGACTTGCCGCAGCCGGACGGCCCGATGAACGCGGTGACCTTACGCTCGAACAGTGGCAGCGAGATCGAGTTGAGTGCCCTGCTCTCACCGTAAAAGAAATTGAGGTCGCGGATCGCCACCTTCTCGGCGAGACCGGCGCGATCGCTGGGCGCGGCAGTGACGGAAGGAACGGTGAGCGACAGTATACTCATGGCTGTTTACCCGTTGCGATAAGGCTGCGCGCGGTGATGCTGAGCGCCAGCACGGCTAAAGTTATGATCAACGCGCCGGTCCAAGCCAGCGACTGCCAATCCTTGTAAGGACTGAGAGCGAACTGGAAGATAACGACCGGCAGGCTGGCAAGGGGCCCGTTGAGGTTCGTGCTCCAGAACTGGTTGTTCAGCGAGGTAAAGAGCAGCGGCGCGGTCTCGCCGCTGATCCGCGCGACCGCCAGCAGCACGCCGGTCACCATTCCAGCGCGCGCGGCGCGGTAGCAGATGTGCGTGATCGACATCGACCGCGGGAGCCCGATAGAGGTCGCGGCTTCGCGCAACGAGTTCGGCACCAGCGTCAGCATATCTTCGGTGGTGCGCACCACCACCGGAATGACAATGACCGCAAGCGCTACGCCGCCGGCGAGACCGGAGAAATGGCCCATCGGCGCTACCATTACCTCGTAGATGAACAGCCCGACCACGATCGACGGCGCGCTCAGGAGAATGTCGTTGATGAAACGGACCACCGTGCTCAAGCGATGGTAACGGCCGTACTCGGCCATGTAGGTGCCGGCGAGAATGCCGATCGGCGTTCCGATTAGAAGCGCTAACGCCGTAAGAGTAATGCTGCCGAAGATCGGATTAAGGAGCCCGCCGCTCGCCCCTGGCGGCGGCGTCATTTCCGTGAACACGCTAAGCGACAACCCGCTGAAGCCCTGCCAGAGCAGCGCCCCGAGTATCAGAACCAGCCAGCCGAGGCCGAACACCGTCGCCCCGACCGACAGCGCCATGGCCACCGCGTTGTTGCGGCGGCGAGCTCTATAGCGGCTATCCAGAAAACTCATCCGATCCGCCGTTCAATGCGCAGCAGCATGTAGCGGGCCAGCGCCAGCACGATGAAGGTGATGACGAAGAGGATGAGGCCGAGCGCGATCAAAGAGGACGTGTAGAGGTCGCCAACCGCTTCGGTAAACTCGTTGGCAATGGTTGCGGAAATGGTGGTGCCGGGCGCCAGCAGCGATGCCTGGACCCTGTGGGCGTTGCCGATCACGAAAGTGACGGCCATGGTTTCGCCGAGCGCCCGGCCGAGCCCGAGCATGACGCCACCGATCACGCCGACCCGTGCGTAGGGCAGCACGACGTAGCGCACCACCTCCCAGGTCGTGCAGCCGACGCCGTAGGCGGCCTCCTTGAGCACCGCCGGCACGGCCTCGAATACGTCGCGCGATATCGAGGTGACGAACGGCAACACCATGATGCCGAGAATGAGCCCTGCCGTCAGGACGCCAATGCCATAGGGCGGACCGGCGAATAGCGGCGCAATGCCCGGCACATTCCCGAGCGTGTTGATCAAAAGCGGCTGCAGCGTCTCCTGCAGGAACGGAGCGAAAAGAAACAATCCCCAAATGCCGTAAATGATGCTGGGGATGCCGGCGAGGAGTTCGATGGCGATGCCGATGGGCCGCCGCAGCCATTGCGGACAAAGCTCGGTAAGAAAAAACGCGATCATCAGTCCGACCGGGACCGCGATCAGCATGCCGATGAGCGACGTGACCAAGGTGCCATAGATGGCGGCCAGCGCCCCAAATTTTTCGGTGACCGGATTCCACTTATCGGTCGTGAAGAAGCCGAAGCCAAAGGTTTGCAGCGCCGGCAATGATCCCACGGCCAACGCCACAATCACGCCGCTCAACAGCAGCAAAACAACGATCGCGGCTGCCCGCGTTAACTGGCGGAAAGCGGCGTCGCCGACGCGCAGCCGATCGAGCACTCTTGCGCGCGCGGTCCCTGCAACCGACACAACCAACCCTTTTGGTAGCGCGAGGTCGACCACGGAGCGCCTCCAGACGAAATCAAAGGGCGCTCCTTGGCCGGACGTCGGAGCGCCCATTTCAAGCGGCCCGCCTGCTATCGCACAAGGCGTGCCGCAAACCTCGCGGTGGATAAGGCCGGTCGCGCCGCCCGTGTAGCGGATATCCCGGCCTTGTCTCCGAATTACTGCGACATGCCGCTCACAACGTGCAGCGGCTTGCCGGTCGAATCCTTTATCTCGCTGGCCCAGGCTTTCTCAACCTCGGCGACGACTTTTTTCGGCATCGGCACGTAATCAAGCTCTTCGGCCATCTGGTCGCCGTGAGCGTAGGCCCAGGCGAAGAATTTAAGCGCCTCGGCGGCGGCCGCGGGATCTTGCGGTTGCTTTGGGATCAGGATGAATGTCGCCGCCGTCATCGGCCAGGATTCCGCGCCGGGTTGATTGGCGAGAATGACGCCATAACCGGGTACCGAATTCCAATCAGCGTTGGCGGCTGCAGCCTGGAAGGCGGCGCTCGTCGGGCCGATGGTTTTGCCGTCCTTGTTGACCAGCTTGGTATAGACGAGCTTGTTCTGCAGCGCATAGGCGTACTCGACGTAGCCGATCGACCCCTTGGTCTGGCTCACGTTGTTGGAGACGCCCTCATTGCCCTTGGCGCCGATGCCGTTCGGCCATTCCACCGCAGTCGCCGAGCCGACCTGCGATTTCCAATCAGGACTGACTTGGCCGAGATAGGTGGTGAAATTGAATGTCGTGCCGGAGCCGTCTGAGCGATGGACCACGGCGATGGCTTGTGCGGGCAGGTTAATGCCGGGATTGAGTTTCTTGATCGCGGCATCGTCCCAGGTCTTCACCGTGCCGAGAAAGATGGCGGCGATGGTCGGGCCGTCGAGGACGATGTCGCCCGGCTTGAGTCCTTCGATATTCACCACCGGGACAATTCCACCCATCACCATCGGGAACTGCATCAGACCGAACTTATCGAGTTCGGGTCCCTTGAGCGGGGCGTCGGTGGCACCGAAAGTAACGGTCTTGGCCTCGATCTGTTTGATTCCGCCCCCGGATCCGATGGATTGATAATTGAGCCCCACGCCGGTGTCTTTTTTGTACACATCGGCCCACTTGGCATAGATCGGGTACGGAAACGTCGCCCCAGCGCCCGAAATTTCGACAGCGGCGGCTGGAAGTATGGTTGCGGCCAGAAAACCGGCGGCAACGAGCATCCTCATATGGTTCACGGAACTCTCCTGTTAGCGGATTTTCGGACAACGCGGGCGTGGCCCGTGTTCACATTCGTCCGTAACGACATCGCGCTCTGCCTGACGTCTTCGGACAACAGGCTGCGGTCGAGAACCGTTTGAGTCGCACAGGACCGCAGCTGCCGGATGCTTATGAGGGGCACGTCAAGGTTCTATGAGCCCCACATGACAATTGGATGACAATTTAACACTTTGACGAATCAAGAGATTTCTGCAGCCGCCGGGACGGTAACGGTGGGCAAATGAACGGTGAATGTGGCGCCCCTGCCGAGCACGCTTTCAATCGACAGCCGGCCCCGATGGCGGTTGAGGATGTGCTTGACGAGCGCCAGCCCAAGCCCGGTGCCGCCCTGAGCGCGGCTTTCGGTGACATCAACGCGATAGAAGCGCTCCGTTAATCGCGGCACGTGCTCGGGAGCGATACCCGGCCCGTGGTCGCGCACGGCGATCTGCGCCTCTGCGGCACCCTCGGACGACAGACCCCGTCTCACGGAAATCTCGACGCGCTTGCCGGGCGCCCCATATTTGAGCGCATTTTCCACGAGGTTCTCAAAAACGCGGACAAGTTCGTCGTGTTCGCCGAGGACCGGCAGCGACGACTCGGCATCAATGCGTACCGTGACGCCGCGATCGCGCGCCAACGTTTCCAGTCCGTCGACGACCTGATGAACGATCGGCACCAGATCGGCCGGCGTATCCGGCCGGCGATGGGCGTTCTGTTCGATGCGCGACAACGACAACAGGTCATCGATGAGGCGGGCCATCCGCCGAGCCTGTTCCTGCATGATGGCAAGGAAGCGCTCGCGGGCCTTGGCGTCATCGCGCGCTGTTCCTTGCAACGTCTCAATGAAAGCGGAAAGCGCCGCCAGCGGCGTGCGCAATTCGTGACTCGCATTGGCGACAAAATCGGCGCGCATTTCCTCCACGTGACGCAATGGCGTGAGATCGTGAAAGGTCATCAGCAGGAGATCGGGCCGCGCCGGATCGGCCTGCCGCTTTACCGGCACGACAATGGCCTCGAACCAGCGATCGATGGGTATCCGTTCGGAATATTCGACGCGCTGTTCTTCGCCGCTCGCATAAGCGCGGCCGATCGCGTCGATAACTTCAGGCATCCGCAACACCAGAGAGACGGGCTCGCCCTGCCGGAGCGCCGGCGCCAGCGCGCGGGCGCGCTCGTTCAAGGTAAGAACACGTCCGTTGCGATCGAGCGCGATGACCGGATCGGGCATGCCGGCGATGACCGCCTCCAGCGGATCGCTGGCATGTTCGGCGACGGTTGCGAGTGGCAGCCGCCGCGCTTCTTCTGACGCGATCCCGCGCAGAGCAAGAAACACAGACAGCGTGATTACCGCAAAGCCCGCGACGGCGTAACCGACCGCGAGCACGTTGCCGATAGCCAGCGCGGCAAATACGATCGCCGCCGTCAAACTAACCAACGCACGCGGCGCCATCGTTCCCTCGCGGCACAACGCTGTCTTCACTCGCGGAGCGGATTTGACATTTGCTACCAACTGGGCCGCAAACTGCAGAAGCGAATGTCAAATCCAAAGCTCCCCTAGGACTAACATTTTCTAGTGGTCCTTTGATTCTAACGTTCGCACGGGAGCGTGCCGAGAAGGGATGCGAATGTTAGAATCGGACCACTAGAATCAGGTCAGGTCCGATTTTTCCCGCGCCAGTTCCGCCGTGCTGCGCAGTGGCGCGGTCGCCGGACGCGCCAATCGCCCTACACCGCGGCCGAGCAGAGCTTCGCGCGTTCCGAGGATCGCCAGCGAAATGACGAACGGGGTCACATAATAAAGCAGCCGAAACAACAATAGGCCGGCCAGCAAGCTCTCCTTGTCGAATTGCCACAGCGCGACCATCATGGTCGCGTCGAACACACCCAGGCCGCCGGGCGCATGGCTGGCAAAGCCCAAGAGCGTCGCCGCGACGAAAATCACAGAGACTGGGACAAAGCCGAGATACGGCTCGCCCGGCACCAACATGTACATCGCAAGCGCGCAGCACGACAAATCGAGGATGCCGATGGCAATTTGCACTAATGTAAGCGGTCCGCCCGGCAAGGTGAGCAGCCATCCGTCGCGGCCGATGATGCGCGGTTTCACCCATACCCAGGCAATGTAGGCCGCGAGCGCCGCCAGGATGATCAGCGCCAGTACGCGGTTGGCCCAGAGCGGCAATTGATCGATTTCGGTGGCCTGCTGCGGCGCATCGAGAATGCCCAGACCAAGCACAGTGGCGTTGCCGAGCCAGAACGTGAGTCCGGCGACGAAGCAGATTTTGGTGACTTCAAGGACGCTCAAGCCCCAGGCCGAATAGATGCGATAGCGTACCGCTCCGCCGGAAAAGACGCTGGCGCCGACATTGTGTCCGACGGAATAGCTCGTGAAGCTCGCGAGCGCGGCAACGCGATAAGGCACTTCGCGGCGGCCGATCGTGCGCAAGGCGAAGAGGTCGTAAAACGTGAGCGTCAGGTAACCGGCAGCGACAAAGACGCCCGAGGTCGCGATGGTCCGACAATCGATGGCTTTAAACGCGGCAAGGAGACCATGCGGATCGATGTCGCGCAGGACCCGGTAAAGCGCCACCGCCGCCACAATAACCATCGCCACGCTAAGCAGCGCGCCAAACCGACTGATGCCGGCCTTTGCGTCGAAAAGACGTGCGGAAGCGCTCCATCGCTTCAGCATCCCGCGCTCCGCGTCGGCCGTACCTGCATCAAATCGCCGTCTCGTCTTTGCCCACCCCGACGTTTAAGCCGGCCCCTACTAGTGGAGCGGATTTGACATTCGCTAGCCACCCGGCCGCCAACTCGTAAAGCGAATGTCAAATCCAAAGCTCCACTGGCACTTACACTTAGTAGTGGTCCTTTGATTCTAACATTCGCATGAGAGTGTGCCGAGACGGGATGCGAATGTTAGAATCGGACCACTAACAGATGTCTATCCCCGGCGCGAGCGCTTGCGTCGACTGCTCCGGACGCGCCTTTTAGCCACACCGAAAGCGGCGCCAGGCGACTCGCGCCGAGCTCAACATATCACCCATTCCGCGATCTACTATTTGCAAATGGGAGCATGCCCAATGCCGTGGGAAATCGGCAGAACTTGATCCACCCGATCTTCCTGGACTAAGAAACTTTCATCACCTGTGGAGAGGAATATGCCCGAGAAAAATCTCGAAGAAATGCTCAAGACCCGCAACCCGGTCGAGATGCTGCGCAATTCGCAGATCGGCGCTTACATATACCCGGTGGTGCCGCCGGAATTCACCAATTGGCGCGATGAGCAAGCCGCCTGGCGCAAGACCGCGGTGCTGTTCGATCAGTCCCATCACATGGCCGAGATGATGGTCACCGGGCCGGATGCGTTCAAATTCATGAACTATCTGACCATCAACAGCTTTGCCAATTTCCCGGTCAACCGCGCCAAGCAGTTTGTGCCGTGCTCGCACAATGGCTACGTGATCGGCGACGGCATTATCTTTCACCTTGGCGAGAACCAGCTCAACTTCGTTGGCCGCGCCCCTAATGTGGATTGGATAGAGTTCCACGGCGAAAGCGGCAAATTCAATATCAAGATGGGGCGCGACGACCGTTCGCCGTCGCGGCCCGGCGGCAAGCCGGTGACGCGTCGCCATTACCGCTATCAGGTGCAAGGCCCGAACGCGTGGAAGATTCTCGAAAAGCTCAATGGCGGCACCATTCCCGAGGTGAAGTTCTTCACCATGGACGTCATCAACATTGCCGGACGCAAGGTGCGGTGCCTGCGCCACGGCATGGCCGGCGCGCCGGGTCTCGAAGTGTGGGGACCTTACGCCGAGGGCGACGAGATCCGCGCCGCCATTCTTGAAGCCGGCAAGGAGTTCGGAATTGTGCCGGTCGGCGCGCGCGCCTACGCCACCAATACGCTTGAGTCCGGCTGGATTCCGTCGCCGCTGCCCGCGGTCTATACCGGCGAGAAGCAAAAGCCGTTCCGCGAATGGTCGAAGCCGGACTCTTACGTGGCGACCAGTTCAATCGCCGGCAGCTTCGTGTCCAGCAACATCGAGGATTACTATTCGACGCCTTATGAAATGGGCTACGGCGGCTTCATCAAATTCGACCACGATTTCATCGGCCGCGAAGCGCTGGAGAAAATGAAAGACAAGCCGCACCGGCACAAAGTCACCTTCGAATGGAATACGGACGACGTCGCGAAAATCTTCCGCTCTTTCTTCGATCCGGAAGTCGAGAACTACAAGTACATTGATTTGCCGCTGTCCAATTACGGCTCGGCTTCGTTCGATACGATCAAGAAGGGCAGCAAGACCGTCGGCCTCTCGATGTTCAGTGGCACGACCTGGAACACGCGCCGGATGCTATCGCTTGGCGTGGTCGATCCCGACATCAAGCAGGGCGACGTATTGACACTCGTTTGGGGCGAGGAAAACGGCGGTACCAAGAAGACGACCGTCGAACGCCACAAGCAGACCGAAATCCGCGTCAAAGTCGCGCCGGTACCTTATGCGAGCGAAGTGCGGGAAAGCTACGGCGGCGGCTGGCGCCTTAAGCAAACCGCGTAGGGCACTCGTTTGACGCACGCCGTCAGGGCCTCATTGACGCGAGCCTGATGAACGCCGAGCAGCACCGCGGCCGTTCCAAAAAACGTCCGCGGAAGCTTGCTTGCAGGAGGACGCCAATGACCGCCAAAAATACTGTAAAGAATTTGGCGCAGGTGCTGCAGGCCGTCAAAACTCCGGTCGAGCTGCTGCGCAATCAGCAAACCGGACCGAACGTTTATCCCGGCGTGCCGGCCGAATACACGAACTGGCGAGACGAACAGCAGGCCTGGCAAGAGACCTGCGTCCTGTTCAATCAGTCCTATCATATGGCTGATCTCGCCGTAGAAGGGCCGGACGCGTTCAAGCTCCTCTCCAGACTGTCCATGAACAGCTTCAAGAATTTCGAGCCGAATAAAGCGAAGCAATTCGTCCCGTGCAGTCCGGACGGCTACGTGATCGGCGACGTCATTCTGTTCTATCTCGCCGAAAATAAATTCAATCTCGTCGGCCGGGCACCGGCGCTGAACTGGATCACCTATCACGCCGAGACCGGCAAATACGACGTCAAGGTCGAGCTCGACCAGCGCTCGGCGCTGCGCATGGACGGAAGAAGGAAGTCCTTCCGTTTCCAGGTTCAGGGCCCGCTGGCGATGAAGGTCATCGAGAAGGTTTTGGGAAAGACGCCGCCGGAGCTGAAGTTCTTCAACATGACGCCGCTGACCATCGCCGGCAAAACCGTGCGTGCGCTTCGGCACGGCATGGCGGGACAGCCCGGATGGGAGCTGTTCGGTCCGTGGGACGACGGAGAGGCGGTGCGCGAAGCGGTCGTGAAAGCCGGCGAAGAATTCGGGCTGCGCCTGGTCGGCGGCCGGGCCTATTCGTCGAATGCCCTCGAATCCGGATGGATTCCCTCGCCGCTCCCCGCCGTCTATTCAGGCGACTCCATGAAGGCCTATCGCGAGTGGCTGCCGGCGGCGGGTTACGAAGCCGCGGCGTCGATCGGCGGTAGCTTCTATTCCGACAATGTCGAAGACTATTATTTCACGCCCTGGGACATGGGCTATGGCGGATTTGCGAAATTTGACCACGACTTCATCGGCCGCGAAGCGCTGGAGAAGATGTCGAACGGACCTCACCGCAAAAAGGTGACTCTGGCGCTCGACGATGAGGACGTCATCCGGACAATCGGCAGTACTTTCCAGAAACACAACCGCGCGAAGTTCATCGATTGGCCGTCAGCGGTTTATTCGATGCATCCCTTCGACCGCGTGACCGCAGACGGAAAAACCATCGGCATCTCCACGTGGATCGGATACACCGCCAACGAGGGCAAGATGCTGACGCTGGCCGTGCTCGATGCCGACTACGCCGAACCCGGCACCGAAGTCGTCTTCGTCTGGGGCGAAGAGAATGGCGGTTCGGCAAAACTAACTGTCGAGCGGCACACGCAGGTTCACATGCGTGCCGTTGTCAGCCCGGCGCCGTATGTCGAAGTGGTGCGCAAAGCCTATGCGCCCGGCGGCTGGCGCAAGGCGCGGACCTAAGCCGACTTAGTTCTGAGGTCTGTCCGGGATCGGGACACTCCGGAAAGTTGCCCGGAGCGCGAGGCAAGAACAAACTGCCGATGACAAAGCCGGTGCGCTGGCCTACAACCTTTTGTTAAGGCTATGCGCCAGTTGGACGTAAGTTGCGTAGTAAAGGGGCAGCACATGTCGTCAGCGGAACAAACCATACCGGACGCGAACCGGCTCTACATTGGCGAAGGCGTAACCATCAAAGGCGAAATCTCCGTGCCGGATACGCTGGTCGTTTTCGGTTCGGTCGAAGGCGACGTCTCCGTCGGCAATTTGATCGTCGGCGAAACCGGCGCCATCAAAGGCCGCATCACGGTCAGCGAGAATGCCGAAATCTCCGGCAGGGTTTTCGAGAAGCTCGACGTCAAGTGCCTTTTGATCCTGCGCTCGAGCGGGCGCGTCGATGCCAATGTCAGTTATGGACTGTTGCAGATCGAACAGGGCGCGAGCATTGCCGGCGGGCTGTCGTCCACGGACTACCGGCCGGAACAGAGGTCGCCGAAGGTCGATCTCTACAACAGACAAGACCCGCGTCCGGGAAAGCAAGAAGCATCCCGCAAGCAGGCGACTTTGACTGCGCTGGAACCACTGCCGACGCCGGCTGCGCCGCCGGCGGAGTAATCAAGCCGCGCAGCGGTCACGCGGCGGCGGGGGCGGTGTTGTCTTCCGTCACCGTCATCTCCCGGAGCGGGGCATCGATCGGCTCGACCGCGGCCGCACCATCCATTGCCGTCTGCGGTGAGGTCGCCCAGCGCAGCGCCTTGTAATTAAAGCCGTTGATGATGGTCGGTTTGACCACGTTGAAATACGGCGAGATATCGAAGTCGCGCGGGCAATACAGCGAAGAATGGCGAATCTCGGCCATTTGCTCGCGTATCTGCCTGCTCCCGCTGCGCATGACTTTCGGCAAGATCGGATATTTTACGGCGCGGAAAGCGTCGGCGATGAGCGCCGAGCAGATCAGCCGCGACGGATCGCCTGAGCCGAGTGCGATCAGGCGCCGGCGCCAGCGCTGCGGCACCGGCAGCGGAAACAGATAGCGCATCAGATCGATGATGTTCTTCAGATCATAGGCGAAGCCGACGCGCGCCACCGCGTAGGCGCACACGGCATCGGCGTCCGCTGCGCTCAATTCGACCGCGCGGCAAACGCGGGTGTGAAATTTGGCGTATTTCGACAGCGGCGCGGTTTCGACGCCTTCGCCGACATTGGCGTCGATTAGCACGTGGGGTTCGCCGTCGGGCTCGGCCCGGCCCGCGATCGGCCCAACATAGAGCGCCGCGTGGGACCACGTCGATTGCGTCAAATACTTTATGACACCGGCGATATGGGTGTTGCCTTCGACCAGCAGTATATCGGCGGGTTGGAGCGCCCGGCGCAAAGCTTCGGGATCGCTGGGCGCGAACGGCTCATAGCCGTGCACCGGTTGCTGCAGATAGCGGGCGATTAGCCGCCCTGCGCCGTCGAGGAACTTGCTCACCCGCGTCTCCCAGCCAATGGCCCGGTTTCGCCGCGGCTCGTTACGGTGATCGCGGCCTGAAAGCGTAAGCGTTTACCGTTGCGATTCGGTTCACGTTCTCATCGACGCCCAATGCGCGCCGGCGGCGTTTGCCCGTCGTACACCATTCGGTTACCTTATTCGACACTCTAAAAACATGGAAACCATGTCGCGCCTTCACCGCCGCGCGTTTCTCTCCGCCGCCGCCGCGATTTGCGCGGCCCCGGCGCTTGCGGCGACGACGACGCCGTCAACGTTGGTCGATGTCGTCATTGTCGGCGCCGGCGCGGCAGGGATCGCCGCCGCGCGCCGGCTCGCGGCCGCCGGCCGCCGCTATGTGGTGCTGGAGGCGGCCGATCACATCGGCGGGCGCTGCGTGACCGACACGCGAATTTTCGGAGTTCCCTACGATCTCGGCGCCCACTGGATTCACACGCCGAACCTCAATCCCCTAACCAAGCTCGGCACCAGGCGCGGAATCGAAGTCTACCCGGCGCCAGCGAGTCAGAAAGTCCGCATCGGCCGGCGCTACGCGCGCGAAGGTGAAATGGAGGACTTTCTAACCGCCCAGGCGCGCGCCGACCGCGCTATCGCCGAAGCCGCGCGCAAGGCCGATGTCGCCTGCGAACAGACGCTGCCGAATGACCTTGGCGACTGGCGCCCCGCGGTGGAATTCGTGCTCGGTCCCTACGCCTGCGGCAAGGATCTCGATCAAGTCTCGGTGCTGGATTTCGCTCATTCGCAGGACCGCGAAACGGATGCATTTTGCCGGCAGGGACTAGGAGCCCTGTTGGCCGCGCTGGCCGACGGCATATCGGTCAAACTCTCGACACCGGCGCTCGCCATCGACTCGCGCCGCAACGTCGCCGTGGAGACGCCCAATGGAACGATCACGGCGCGTGCGGTCATCGTTACGGTGTCGACCAACGTGATCGCGTCCGGCGCCGTGAAATTTACTCCCGACTTGACCGCGGGCCAGGTGGACATGTTCGGCAAACTCTCACTCGGGAGCTTCGACCACGTTGCGCTGGCGCTTGCCGATAACGCGCTCGGCTTTGAAAGCGACGATCTTGTGTTCGAGAAATCGATGGATAAGCGCACGGCGGCAATTCTCGCCAATGTCGGCGGCACGCCGCTCTGCCTCCTGCAAGTCGCCGGCAGCTTCGGCCGCGAGCTCTCGGCGCAGGGCGAAGCGGCGATGGTCGACTTCGCTGCGGATTGGCTCGCGGGCCTCTATGGGACCGACGTCAAGAAGGCGGTGAGGCGCTCGCACGCCACGCGCTGGAACCACGACCCGCTGACGCTCGGCGCGTTCTCGGCGGCGGCGCCGGGATGGCAGAAGGCGCGCCGCATGGTGATGCAGCCGGTGAACGACTCGGTGTGGTTCGCCGGCGAAGCGCTGCACGAGACGTTGTGGGGCACCGTGGGTGGAGCCTGGGAATCCGGCGAGCGGGCGGCGGATGCGGTATTGCACCGGCTCGGTGGAGTGAAGGAAGCGCCAGTGGCGGAAGCTCCGCCGGTGGCGCGGCCGAAGCCGCGGCCACCTCGCGCGCGGCAGCAGGAAATCGGCGCCGCGCCTGGAATATTTGCGCGCTGACGCCGCGTTAGGGTGTTTACGCGCGCAGCACCGCTCCGGTGCGCTTGCCGGCTTCGCCGACGATTTTCCCGGCCAGCGCGTCGATCTCGGCATCGGTCATGGTTTTGTCGCGCGGTTGAATAGTGACCGAAATGGCAATGGACTTCTTGCCCGTTTCGATGCCGGCGCCTTCGTAAACGTCGAACACGGTAACGGCTGCGATCAGCTTGCGATCAGCCGATTGAGCGGCGCGCACCACGTCGGCGGCTTTCACTTCGCGTGCGACGACGAAGGCGAAGTCGCGCTCGACCGGCTGAAGCGGCGAGAGCTCCAGCGCCGCTTTGGCGCGGGTGGCTTTCGTTTTCGGATCGGGCAGCCGCTCCAAAATGATTTCAAACGCAGCGAGCGGACCCTCCGCGTCGAGTTCCGCAAGCACGCGCGGGTGCAGCTCGCCGAAATGCCCGAGCACGTTCTGCGGTCCGATCTGGATCGCGCCTGACCGCCCCGGATGAAACCAGGCGGGACCGCCGGGCGCGATCTGCAGCGCGGCCATCGGCGCGCCGGCTGCCGAAAGCGCGGCTAGTGCATCGGCTTTGGCGTCGAACGCGTCGACGACATAGCTGTCCTTGCCGTTCTTCGGATTGCTCCAATGCCGGCCGATACCGGAGGGTTTTGCCAGCGCCCGCCGCAGACCCGCGGCCGCGGTGAACTGATCGGCCGGCGCGTCGCCCTTGAATATCTGCCCGACCTCGAACAAACCGACATCGGGAAAACCGCGGTCGGCGTTTTTCTGTGAGGCGGCGATCAGACCGGGAATGAGACTGGGACGCATGTCGGAAAGCTCGGCGGCGATCGGATTGGCGAGCGCCAGTTCCGGCTGGCCGCCGCCGAACAATTCAGCGTGTTTCTTGCCGATGAAGGACCACGTCACGGCCTCAGTGAGGTTGCGCGCGGCGAGCGCGCGCTTGGCCTTACGGGTACGCAATTGAATGGGCGTGAGCACCGGCTTGCGCGGCGCAGCGCCGCGATCGAACGCCGTCGCCGGAATGCGCTCGACGCCGGCAATGCGCACGACCTCTTCGACCAGATCGGCCTTCTCCCGCACATCGGATCGCCAAGACGGGACGGCGACTCGAAGCCGCGTACCGCGCGTTGCGACGGAAAATCCCAGCCGTTCCAGAACGCGCCGTGTTTCCGTCGGCGGCACGGCAAGGCCTGAAAGCCGTTTGACCTCTGCAATCGGGAAATCGATGGAGTGTTTGCGGCTCGGCACCTTGCCGGCAATGGTGATCGCCGACGGCGTTCCGCCACACAGGTCGAGCACCATCCGCGTTGCAAGCTCGAGTCCCGGCCGCATGAAAGCCGGATCGACGCCGCGCTCGAAACGATAGCGCGCATCGGAATTGATGCCGAGCCGGCGCCCGGTTTGCGCGATGTTGCTCGGAGCCCACAGCGCCGATTCGATCAGCACGTCCGTCGTCGCCGCCGAACAGCCGGTATTTTCGCCGCCCATGATGCCGGCAAGCGATTCCACGCCGTCGTCATCTGCAATGACGCAAACCGCGTCGTCGAGCCGGTAGGTCTTGCCGTCGAGCGCGACGAGCGTCTCGCCGTCACGCGCCCGCCGGACCACGAGATTGCCGCGCACCTTCGTCGCATCGAACACATGCAACGGCCGGCCGTAATCGTAGGTCATGAAGTTCGTGATATCGACCAGCGCATTAATCGGCCGCAAACCGATGGCGGTCAGCCGCTGCTGCAGCCACCCCGGCGAGGGGCCATTTTCCACGCCGCGCACGAGGCGGAGCGCGAAGGCCGGACAGAGTTCCGGCGCTTCGATAGTGACGGCGACCGGACAAGCAAACGCACCCTTGACCGCCTTGATCGCCGGTTCTTTCAGTTTCCCCGTGCCCGCCGCGGCAAGATCGCGGGCGATGCCGTGCACGCTCGTGCAATCGGCACGGTTCGGCGTGAGATTGATTTCGATCACCGGATCGTCGAGGCCGGCCCATTCTCCGTAATTTTTTCCGACCGGCGCGTCATCCGGCAATTCGATAATGCCTTCGTGATTGTCAGACAGCTGCAACTCGAATTCCGACACCAGCATGCCGCGGCTTTCCACGCCGCGGATGGTGCCGACTTGCAGGGTCATGTCCTTGCCGGGAATGTAGGCGCCGGGCGGCACGAACACGCCTTTCATTCCGGCGCGCGCATTCGGCGCGCCGCAGACCACCTGGACCGGATCGCCCGAGCCGGTATCGACCATGCACACGCGCAGCCGGTCGGCGTTGGGATGTTGTTTCGCCTCGACCACGCTAGCGATCACGAACGGCGCGAGCGTTTTGCCCCTGTCCTCGACGCGCTCGACCTCGAGCCCGATCATAGTGAGCTTTTCCAAAATCTCGTCGAGCGGCCGATCGGTGTCGAGGTGCTCCTTGAGCCAGCCCAGTGTGAACTTCATCATGGCGTCACGCGCTCAGGCCTCCCGCCAGCGTCGGAAAGTCGAGCGGGCGGAAGCCATAATGATTGAGCCAGCGCACGTCGGCTTCGAAGAAAGCGCGGAGATCGGGCATGCCGTATTTCAGCATAGCGATACGGTCGATCCCCATGCCCCAGGCAAAGCCCTGGAATTCGTCGGGATCGAGACCGCAATTGCGCAGCACGTTCGGATGAACCATGCCGCAGCCGAGAACCTCCAGCCAATCGTCGCCCTCGCCGAAACGGATTTCGCCTTTGTCGCGCCGGCACTGGATATCGACTTCGAGCGACGGCTCGGTGAACGGAAAGAACGACGGCCGAAAGCGCATTTTCACACTGTCGACTTCAAAGAACGCCTTGCAGAATTCCTGCAAAATCCATTTCAGGTGGCCGAGATGCGAACTGCGGTCGATGACCAGGCCCTCGACCTGATGGAACATCGGCGTGTGGGTCTGATCGGAATCGCTGCGATAGGTGCGGCCGGGAATAATGACGCGGATTGGCGGCTTTTGGCTCAACATGGTGCGCACCTGCACCGGTGAGGTGTGCGTGCGCAATAAAAGCCGCGAGCCGTCCGCCTTCGGATTGAAGAAGAACGTATCCTGCATGTCGCGCGCCGGATGGTCCTTCGGGAAATTGAGCTTGGTGAAGTTGTAATCGTCGGTCTCGATGTCGGGTCCTTCGGCAATGGAGAAGCCCATATCGGCGAAGATCGCGGTCAGTTCGTCGATGACCTGCGTGATCGGATGCACCCGGCCGATGTCGGCGGGCGCCTCGCGCACCGGCAGCGTGACGTCGACGCTCTCGGTGTTGAGCCGGGCTTCGAGCGCCGCGTTGGTCAAAGCGGCGCGCCGCCCGGCGAGCGCGGCATTGACGCGATCCTTCAGCCCGTTGATCGCGGGGCCCTGAACCTTGCGCTCCTCGGGCGGCAGCCCGCCGAGCGTTTTCAACAGTGCTGTGATCGAGCCGTTTTTGCCGAGCGCCGCCACGCGCACAGTCTCAAGCGCCGCTTCGTCAGCGGCGCCGGCGATCTCGGCGAGAGTTCGCTGCTCAAGTTCGGCAGCGTTGTCGCTCATGGCTACACCGCTAGTGCGGACTTGGCTTGCCCGACAATCGCCTCGAAAGCCGCAGGCTCGCGGATGGCAAGATCTGAAAGCACCTTGCGGTCGACGACGATGCCGGCTTTGCTCAAACCCGCGATGAAGCGGCTGTAGTTGAGTCCGAACGGGCGCACGGCGGCGTTCAGGCGCTGGATCCACAAAGCGCGGATGGTGCGCTTTCTCCGCTTGCGGTCGCGATAGGCGTATTGGTTCGCCTTCTCGACCGCCTGTTTGGCGACGCGGATAGTGTTCTTGCGCCTGCCGTAATAGCCCTTGGCGGCTTTGAGAACTTTCTTGTGCTTGGCATGACTGGTGACGCCGCGCTTGACGCGTGCCATGACTGATCTCCTCTCGATCGCAGAATGCGGAAATTTCGACGGCGGTCGACGACGACTCGGCCGTCAGCCGTTCGGCAAAAAGTATTTCTTGATCCGATCGCCGTCGGTTTTGAACAGCACGTTCGTGCCGCGCAGCTGGCGAATCTGCTTTTTCGTACGCTTGATCATGCCGTGGCGTTTGCCTGACTGCGCGTAGAGGACCTTGCCTCCGCCAGTCACCTTGAAGCGCTTTTTAGCGCCTGATTTGGTCTTCATCTTGGGCATTTGGCTCTCCTTGGCCGCAGGCGCTTAAAGCTTGCGGGCCGAAAATGCTCGTGAACGAGCGTTGCGTGCTTGGAGCACATCGCCGCCGCCACGGCAGCCCTAATCAGCCGGGCGGCGGGAGGGCGCGGTTATGGCAGAGGCTAGGCGGAATGGCAACGATCTTTGGCCGCGGCGCGAGGTAACGGCGGCCGCCATTTTACTATCGCAGCCGGTGCTTCTCCAGCGTTTTAGGGCAGCTCGGACACGAGCTTAATGTACTCGGCCTCCGGCCATCCGCGCACCGTGCGTGACCGCAAATTGCCCTGCGCGCCAAGCGCCAGAACGAGTTTGGCGATGTCGTCGCCGTTCGGCGCCTCCAAAATCGCGAGCAGGTCGAATTCTCCGTTGGTGAGGAAGACCTGCTTGATCTCGACGCCAAGCCGCTTGGCCGCTTCCCTTGCGGCGTGCAGACGCTTCGGGGAATCCTTGACGTTGCGGATGCCCTGGTCGGTCCAACTCAGCATTGAAATGAACGTAGGCATGGTTGCCCTCCCTTACAAAACTCCGAGCTGGCACACCGCAAGCGACATCGAAGCTAGCGCGGCGCCAGCACCATCACCACTTGGCGGCCCTCGAAGCGCGGCTCCTGCTCGATCTTGGCGATCTTGGCGGTATCCGCTTTGACGCGATCAAGGAGCTTATAGCCGAGTTCCTGGTGGGCCATCTCGCGGCCACGAAAGCGCAACGTGACTTTGACCTTGTCGCCTTCCTCAAAAAAGCGCTGCACCGATCGCATCTTCACGTCATAGTCGTGATCGTCGATCATCGGCCGCAGTTTGATTTCCTTGATCTCGACGACCTTTTGTTTCTTGCGCGCTTCGGCGGCTTTTTTCTGTGACTGATATTTGTATTTGCCGTAGTCGAGGATTTTGCAAACCGGCGGCGACGAATTCGGCGCGATCTCGACAAGATCTAGCCCGGCCTCCTGCGCCATTGCTATTGCGGCGCCGATCTCGGTGGCGCCGTGGTTGTTGCCGTCTTTGTCGATGAGCTGGACCTCGCGGACGCGGATCTCCTCGTTCACGCGCGGACCTTCCTTAGGAGCGGGTTGCGCGGTTCTGATTGGGCGACGAATGACGCTTCTCTCCTCTATCGTTGTGACAAGCCGACGATTGCGCGGACCGCGATAGCAAAACCCCGTCCGCAACGCACCCGGCAATTACGGAAGATCGGTAGTTTTATCGTGCAAGTCAACGACAATGCGGCGGCGCGCCCTTGCGCGGACCGTTAGTTTGCGGCCAAACATCTTGCTGGAAGCGGCTTCGCAAACGCCACCGCCTTTGCCAGTGATTAACCCTGAACATGAACGATAACAGCCTGAAATGCCTGGATATTGGACTGGGCGCCGAACGCCGTTCCATTGCCGTGCGCCAGCGCGAAGGCGCAAGCCCGGGGGTATTTTGGCTGTCCGGCTACAAATCCGACATGAAGGGCACCAAGGCGCAAGCGCTCGCGCATTGGGCCGATGCGGCCGGCCGCGCCTGCGTGCGCTTCGACTATTCGGGACATGGCGAATCGGGTGGCGTTTTTACCGACGGCACAATCGGACGGTGGCTCGCGGAAAGCCTCGCCGTGTTCGACGCCTGCTGCCACGGGCCGCAGATAGTCGTGGGCTCATCCATGGGGGGCTGGCTCGCGCTTTTGCTGGCGCGCGCGCTGCGCCAGCGCGGGCAAGCGGCGTCGGCTTCGGTCGCCGGCCTGGTGCTGGTCGCGCCGGCGGTCGATTTTACCGAGGAGCTGATGTGGAAGCGCTTCACCCCGGAGATCAAACGCGAACTTGAGGACAAAGGCGTCTGGCAGCGGCCGTCGGAATATTCGCCGGAGCCCTACCTTGTCACCCGACAGTTGATCGAGGAGGGACGCCATCATCTCCTTCTCGGCGGCATGATTGAAACCGGCTGCCCGGTGCGCATCCTCCAAGGCGTGCTCGATCCCGATGTGCCTTGGCGGCACGTGGTCGAACTTGTCTCCCGGCTCGCCAGCGATGACGTCGTCCTCACGCTGGTCAAAGACGGCGATCACCGCCTGTCGCGGCCGGAAGATATCGAGCGGCTGATCCGCGCGGTGGCGGAATTATAGTTCGGCGGACACGCGCGCCGGAGCGCTCGCGCGCTCCGACGTCGCATTTACCTGAAATTTATTTGGATGGACCGTCGACGCTGAGGTAACCGGCGCCGTAGGCGACGACATAGAGCAAGCCGCCAGTGATCGAAAGGTTCTTGTAGAAATTGATCATGTTCGGCAGGTCGCCGCCGGGCAGATGGATGGCGAAGCCGGTGATCAGACAAAATATGGCCAGCGCCAGCGCTACCCAGCGAGCCTGAAAGCCGACCAGAAGCATCAAGCCCCCGACCAGCTCAACGATCATGACCACCCATACCGCTATATTCGGTACCGGGACGTTCAAGCTGGCAAAATATTGCGCGGTCCCGCCTGGATTCATCAATTTGCCGAAGCCAGCCCACACGAACAGGCTCGCCAGCAGCAAACGGGCGAGCGGCGTCAAATAAGTTTTCGCGTTTTCCATGTAATCCCCCCAGCCTTTTCATTGGCGCTCAATCGCGCCGATGCGCAAAGATTAACAGGCGGCACGACAAAACGACAAGCATGAAGGCAGAAAAACGCCATCCCTCATCAAACAAAAACGTGATGAGATTTCTTCGGGTCCCGGAAATATTCCAGAGAGCCGCCACAAGGCGGCTCTCTTAGTGCTTGGCGATAACCGGCCGTAAGCGCGCTACGACAAAAAGCGCTGCACCGCGTCGACCGCCTCGCGTTTTTCGTCGAGCACCAGATGACCGGCGCCCTTGAAGGTTTGCAACTCCGCCTTGGGAAGGTACTGGCGCCAGATGTCCGCATTCTGCACGGACAAGAGCTTGTCGTCCTCACCCCACACCAGCAATGTCGGCATGGTCAGTCGATGCAGATAGCGCGGCAGTTTGGTGTCGTACGGGTGCTCCCACAAAAGGCGCGCCAGCGTTCCGCCTTCCCGATAGCGCTCTCCCATGAAATCGAGGTCCTTCGGATTTTCCGGCAGGAACTGCTTGATGACGTCGAAATTCGATACCAGCATCCCCGGAATCTCTTCTGGCGGTAGCAGAAAGAAATCGCCTTTGGGACGCTCTTTGCCGCGCAGGCCGGCGGGCCCGACCAGCACCAGCCGATGAATCCGATGACCGTGCTCGACCGCAAAGTTCGCCGCCAGAAGGCCGCCGAGCGAAAACCCGACCAGATGGAATTTATCGAGGCCGAGCGCGTCGAAAAGGTCGAGATAGTGCATGACGTAGTCATGAATTTCGGACATCGCCGGATCGTCGTCGGCCTCCCCAAAGCCGGGATGAAGGGGAATGATGACGCGGAATTTTTGCGTCCAGGGAACGGCGAAATTGATGCCGTGCCAAATACCGGCGCCATGCATAAAGACCAGCGGCTCGCCCTTACCGGCGCTGAGCACGGTGGTTTTGAGGCCGTTGATGGTATGAGTTTCGCGCTTGAACTGATCTGGAAAGGCGACCGCGGCCATCTGAGATTACTCCTTGCTACTCCGCGGCGACGCGGCGTTGCGATGCCGCCCGCGCCCGCATTCTCGGCATCACGTCGTGAGCGAGAAAGTTCATGTTCTTGACGACCTTCCAATTCGGCATGTTTCCGGGTGCGCCGAGAAAGACGAAATGATTGGTGCCCATCGTCTCGCCCCATTCTTCCAGGCGCTCGACGACCTGATCTGGAGTGCCTACCGCAACGAAAAAAGATTCGTTGACGTTGTCGAAGCTGAACTTGCCGTGCAGCTTGTCGGCTAGTGCCGCCCGCGCTTTTAGTTGCTCGACCGACAGATAACCGGGCGGAGCAAGAAAGGTCGGCGTGGTGCGCAGGGCATCCTCGAAGAAATAGCGGATATGATCGACCGCCTCTTCCCGGGCCCTTTCTTCCGTTTCGGCGACGTAGGTGATCACCTGCAACGGGAATTGCTCCGGCCGCATGTGGTGTCCGTATTCGGCCGCCGTGCGCCGCAGCTTTTCATTAAGTTCGCGCGCGCGCTGTTTGGTGACAAACACCGATGCGTAGCCGAAGCCGAGCCTGGCCGCGATGTCGATGGTTTCCGGACTGCCGGTGCCGACGATGTAGCAGGGTGGATGCGGCTTCTGAAAAGGCCGCGGCCACGGATTGAGATACCGATAGGTATAGAAGTCGCCGTAATAGGTGGTGGGTCCGTCCTGCGTCCACGCTTGCAGGATGATGTCGATTGATTCCCGGTACCGCGCGCGCGCACTGGCCGGGTTGATCGGATTAGCCCAGTATTCCATGCCGGTACCGAGCGGAAACGCCACTTCCAGACGGCCGCCGGAGAGAACGTCGAGCATGGCGTATTCTTCCGCGAGCCGGTTTGGATATTCGAGATTGGGCGGCGTGCCCCACACGCAAATCTTCGCGTTCCTGGTTTGCGGGATGAGCGACGCTGCGATGAGGTTCGGCGCCGGCATCAAGCTGTAGGCGGTGTTGTGATGCTCGTTGACGATAATACCATCGAAGCCGAGCTTGTCGGCGAGTATCAGTTCGGAGAGATAGCGCTCGTAGAGCGCCCGGCCGCGCTCGGGATCGAAATGCTTATTCGGGAAGTCGACCCATAAGGACGCGTACTTCTTGTGATCGTCCGGCAAGTGCGTGTAGTGCATGAAATGAATGAAATCGAAACGCACGTCGCCGCTCATAGCGTGCTCCCTGTTGTTACGCCGGATTTGGTGGGATCGCGACGTCCGCTCACATCCAGCCGGCCGGTACGCAGCGGCCTGACGCAAAAATTTATTCCTCTTTATCTGTAAGGGTGCGCAGTTCACCGCGCGAAGTCAACAGTACGAACACGTTGATGCCGCGTTCGATTCTCGAACAATCCCTTCCTTTCTCGCGACGCTGCCCACCATATGGCGCCGCGCAGTCTGCAAGAGCTGTAACGACGTACCTTCGCGTTCATTGGCTGCTGCCCACTGCGGACAACGGCAGCGACGCAATGTTTGCTGACACCGCGCGGATGCGCCGGTAGGATCACGCAGGGGAAACGCAAAAGCAGCCGGCGGAGGGGCCACCAATGTCGATTGGTTGGCGGCATAAATGAGCTTGCTTCCATTCATCGCATCCGGCATCGGCCTGGGCGCCGTGTACGCACTTTCCAGCGTTGGTTTGGTCATCCTCTACCGCGCATCGGGCACGCTGAATTTCGCGTTCGGTGCGTTCGGCGGCGTGTCCGCGTTCCTGGCCTGGCAATTGGGGCAGGAGGACATCCCGGCGCCGATCGGCTGGATTGTCGGAATCGCTGTCTCGACCGCCCTTGCCTACGGCTACGGACGGCTGTTCGCGCCCAAGCTCGCCCATCGCGACCGCGTGGTGCGCGCCATTGCGACGCTGGGATTGGCGCTCTTTCTGTTCGGCGGCATGGCCTTGTATTGGGGCATCGGCGTCGCGCGGCGTTTGGTGTTGCCGACCGATTTGAGCTTCGTCGTGCTGTTTGGTGTCCGGCTATCCTACACGCGGCTGATCGCGCTCGGCCTGTCGCTGGCAATGGCCGGCGGCGTCGGCCTTTTCTTGAGCCGGACGCGGATCGGACTTGCGATGCGCGCCCTTGCCAGCGATCGCCACATCAGCGCGGCCATTGGCGTTCGCGTTACTCAGATCGACTCCCTCGCTTGGCTGGTCAACGGCTTGTTTGCCGGCATCGCCGGCATTCTGCTCGCCAACATCAGCCGGCTCGACGCCGGCACGCTGACTTTTCTCGTCATCCCGGCCATCGCCGCGGCCATCATGGCGCGCTTGTCGTCGCTGCCCGGCGCCTTCATCGGCGGCATGGTCGCCGGCATGATCGAAGCGCTTCTGATTGCGTCATCACCCGAGATCGCCAACCTGCGCAGCGCCGGCCCCTACATCGCGGCTCTGCTTTTCCTGATGATCGTAGGAACGGGCCAAGGCGTCGGGGCGCGCGAATGACCGGGATGAGCAAGGCCGCGCCGCTTCCGGTGCTGGCGCCGCCAAGAGCCGAAATCACGCCGTGGCTGCGCGCGATCACCATTGTCGCGGTGGTCGGCGTCGTTTCCGTTGTCATCGCGCTCACCTGCGGCGGCTATTGGCTATCGAACTTCACGCAGGCCTATTGCATGGCGCTCGCAGTGCTCGGCTGCGCGCTGCTCTACGGCCAGCTCGGCCTGGTCTCGCTCTGCCAATGGGCGCTGGTTGGCGTCGGCGGCTGGGTCAGCTTGCGTTTCTATCACTATGTTCATCCGCCGTTCGTCCTGACGATCCTCGTTGGCGGCATCGGCGCCTCGGTGATCGGCATGATCTGGGGACTGCCGGCGTTGCGCATGCGCGGGCTTTATCTGGCGCTGGTGACGCTGATGCTCGCCGGCGCTTTTCAGAGCCTGGTGACAGTCATCAGCTTTCCGGTCGGCGGCCCCGGTTTTCTCGGCCAGGTCGGCGCCAGCGGCAACGATCGGATCACCATGGCGCGGCCGGTCTTTGCCTCGAGCGATACCAGTTACTTTCTCTTTGTTGCCGTCGTGACCGTGCTTTGCATTTTCTTGGTCGAGATCCATCGCCGCTCCAAGCCGGGACGCGCCTGGGCGCTCATCCGCAAGAACGAACAGATGGCGGCGGCCTCCGGCGTGAGGATCGTGTTCTACAAGGCCTGGGCGTTTGCGCTTTCCGGATTTCTCGCCGGCGTCGCCGGTGCATTGCTCGCCGGCCTGTTCGGCCAACTCGACGGGTCGGCCTTTCCGACCACCACCTCGATCGTCATTTTCATCGGCACGCTGCTTGGCGGTTACGATGTCTGGCTCGGCGCTTTCCTCGGCGGGGTGTTGACCCGCTTCATTCCGGCGCTGCTGATCGACCTCAACGTCAACACGAATGCCGGATTCATGATCTTTGGCGCGGCCCTCTTGTTCGCGCTGCGCGATCCGCTTGGACTCGGTGGCCAGCTCACTCTTCTCGCCGAGCGTCTCTACTGCAAGTTTCAGGCGCAGCGCGCATCATGATCCAGATCGACGCGCTGACGGTCCAGTTCGGCGGCATCAAGCCGCTGGACGCGCTCGAGGCGCAATTCAGCGCGACGATCTGCGGGCTAATCGGGCCGAACGGCGCGGGCAAGACGACGCTGCTCAACGTGCTGTCCGGCTTCGTCAAGCCGATCGAAGGCACCATCCTGCTCAACAATGCGGCGCTGCTCGGACTTTCGCCCCAGCGCCGCGTCAGTTTGGGGCTGCGCCGTACATTTCAGCAGGAACTCGTCGTCGACGAATTGACGGCAATGGAGAACGTTCAAGCCATTGCCGACCACGTCTCGGCCGATCACGCCAACGCGCGGCGCGAGGTCGCTACAGCCCTCGATTTCGTCGGCTTGAGCACGCGCCGCTCCGTGCTCGGCCGCCAGCTTAATTTGTTCGACCGCCGCAGGGTTGAGATCGCCAAGACCCTGATCGGCCGGCCGAAGGTCATTCTCATGGACGAGCCGGGAGCGGGCCTCAACGAGGTCGAGACGGAGGAGCTGCGCCGGCTGTTGGTCCAAATTCCGTCAGCGTTTGACACCCAGCTCGTGCTTATCGATCACGACGCCGATCTTATCGCCTCGGTCTGCGTGGAAACCTTGGTGCTCGACTTCGGCAAGCGCCTGGCCATGGGGCCGACGCGAGCGGTGCTCGACGATCCGGTCGTGCGCCGCGCTTATCTGGGACGCGAATAAGCCATGGCCGAAGCCGCACTGACCGTCAGCAATCTCTTCGTGGCGCGCGGTGGCCGGCCGGTACTGCGCGATGTTTCGATTGACGTCGCGCCCGGCGAGATCACGGCGCTGCTCGGTGCTAACGGCGCCGGTAAATCCACGCTCGTTCTCACCATGGCCGGCATTTTGCCAGCGCTGCGCGGCCACGTGAGTTGCGACGGTACGGAGTTGCTGGGACAATCGCCGGACTCCGTGCGGCGGCAGGGCGTCGCCTTGGTGCTTGAGGGCCATCCAGTTCTGATCGGGCTGTCGGTACGCGACAATCTCGCCGCCGCGGCGCTGATGCATACGCGCCGCGACGCCGACCGGGAAGTCGAGGCGGCCCTCGATATTTTCCCGGAATTGCGCGGCCGGCTCACCACCGCAGCGCAGAACCTATCGGGCGGCCAGAAGCAGATGGTAGTGATCGCGCAAGCGATGATCTCGCGGCCGCGCTATCTCCTGATTGATGAACTGTCTTTTGGATTAGCGCCGTCGGTCGTAAGCCGGCTTGCCGAAACGATTCAGGCCATCGCTGCGCGCGGCGTCGGCATTTTGCTGATCGAGCAATTCACGACCTTGGCGCTTTCTCTAAGTAAACGCGCTTACGTCATGGAGCGCGGCACCGTCGCCTTTGCCGGCAGTTCCGAGGAGTTGCGCGAGCATCCGCAAATTTTGCACGGCGCGTATTTGGCCTCGGGCCAGGCCGCGCCGGCGTCGCCGATTGCTTCGCCGGCGTAATCGCGCGTACGGCCCGGCTTAGACTGTCGCAGCGCGCAGCTTAGGGATCACCGCCTCGCCGAACACCCAATAAACCTCCGCCGTCTGCGCCGGCGAAATCAGCCGGTCGAACAGGCCGGCAAAATGTCCGGCGCCGGCGGCGCGACATTGGGCGGCGATCTCTTCAGCGATGGCGGCGGGCTCACCGCCGATGAACTCTTCCTCGCCGATGGTGAAACTGTGCGACAACGGGGTGTCGAGCACCGGACGGTCGGGGTGGTTGAGCCGCGGATCAAATTTAAGGAAGTCGCGATACGCCACCCGGCGCTTGGCGAGCGCTTCCTCATCCTCATGCATCACCACCTGGCGGCGGAGGCAAAGATCGTCGGGTCCCGCTTTGCGCCCGGCTTTGGCAGCTTCGTCGCGGTAGGCGTCGAAGATTTCAATCACCTTGTCCTGCGGATGAAAGCCGGTCGAGATTTTAGCGCCGCGGCGCGCCGCTTTGCGCGCTGACGAAGCGCTGACGACCGTCACCCATTTCGGCGGATGTGGCTGTTGGATAGTCCGCGGCGTCAGACGCATATCGTCGAAATTCCAGAATTTTCCGTGGTGGGAAATTACCGGCTCGGCCAGCGCTTGGTCGATGATCTCGACCGCTTCGTCGTAGCGGGCGCGCGCCTCCTCGACGCTAAGCCCGACTTGCGCCATTTCCGGAGGAATGCCAGGTGAGGTGCCGATTTCGAGACGTCCGCCGGTCAAATGATCGAGCATCCCGATCTCTTCGACCAGCCGCCACGGCGAATGATAAGGCGGCACCATACCCATCACGCCGAGACGCAGCTTCTTGGTGCGCGCCGCCACGGCGGCGATCAACAGATTTGGCGACGGTGAGTAGGACGCGCCGAAATGATGCTCGCTGAAGAAAATGCCCTCGAAACCGGCCGCCTCGGCGTTCGTCCAGGCATCGAGATAACCATCGAAATGGCGCAGCGAGAGAGCCGGATCGAAATCCTCGATCAAGCGGGGTGGCGTCGCAAAAAACTCAAAGATCCACGATTTGATCATGCGCCCCGGCTGTCTTAACGCTATCGCAAAAAAACGCTCCTAAACGCACCGAGGACTCCCATGGTCGCCATGACCACGGAAATCCTCGGGCACTGCGTGCAGCGTTTTTACGACGAAGATGCCGCGTTATTCCAGCGGAACCTGGTCTTTGGCCTCAATGCCCAGCTTCTTCTCCAAGGCCTCGATATTAGCAAGGCCCGGATCGTTGCTCGGCATGCAGCCTTCCACGTTCTTCCATTTGCCGTCGTGGATG
>Ga0302180_10000627_pt1 | contig 28278 bp, 27 predicted proteins | sample I_Palsa_E3_2_FD_200575 | JGI IMG/M metagenome (GOLD analysis project Ga0302180, IMG submission 200575) | Peat permafrost microbial communities from Stordalen Mire near Abisko, Sweden - I_Palsa_E3_2 | ecosystem: Environmental > Terrestrial > Soil > Palsa > Peat permafrost | place: Sweden...
TCGTTCGTTTCCACCTGGATAGCGAGGAAGACACCGCACGATTTTTCGGGAAGTATAGTGAAGCGCTGGAGTTCAAGCACAAGACGCGAGTCGAACTGATTCGGCGTCCGAACTTCTTCCAATTCACAACAGAGGCTGGAAAGGTGTTTCTACGGTGCCTGGCAAGCGACTGCTTGTCAGTTGAACAAGCCGACCGCGATACCTTCGACAAGATCAATCACGCTGTCGGTTGGCCTCCTGCGCCCGCTGAGATTGAGCCGGTAGCCAAGCCAACCGTGACCCAACGAATGAAGCTTCAAGGCACCGCGAGCAGTGTGTCTCGAAGCCTCTGAGTTTCTAGCGCCTACGAGTCCAGACGACGAATCACCATCAGCGTCAAATCGTCTGCCGGCTGGCCGTCCGCCGAATGGTTTTGAAGATCGTTCAGAAAGGCTGCCGAGAACTCCACGGGGTTTAACTGGTGTTGAGACTCCACGAATTCGCGGAGTCTCCTATCGCCGTATTCGATTCCGTCCGCGTCGCGCGATTCTGAGAGTCCGTCCGTGTAGAGGACCAGACTTTGAGCGGGTTCGAGACGCAGTGTCTCGGTCGTGTATGTCGACGACGAAAACATCCCAAGCGGCAGGCCGGTAGCGTCAATGGATTTGGCATTCATCCCGCCTGCGATCCAGACGGGCGGGTGCCCGGCGCTGCCAATCTCCACGTCGCCGTTTCGGCTTGCACGGCCACAGACGAGTGTGGCGTAGAGGCCGCCAATCGTGCTTTCGCAGAAGAGGCGATTGGCCAATCCAAGAACATGAGCGATCGGACGCTCGAGTGGAATAAGGCTGCGAAACATGGCGTGCAGGTGCGCCATCAGCATCGAAGCCGAGAGACCCTTGCCAGTCACGTCACCGAGCAGAAATACGACCGCGCCGTCGCCGTTACTGGACTGAATCACGTCGCAATAATCGCCGCTCACGACTCCCGCGGGCTTATAACGGTAATGGAAGTGCCAGCCGGATGATCGAATCTCAGGCGGAGGCAACAACGATCTCTGAATGTTGGCCGCCGTTTCTACATCCTGCTCGAGTGCGCGACGCTCTTTGGTTGACAAATGGTCGAGGCAAAAGCGGACAAGAGGATCGGCGGCCAGCCGTTCGAATTCCACAGCGTCATGACAGCTTTCGCAGATCCCGAACGTGCCCACAGCGAGACGCTCAAGCGCCGAATCCACTTCAGCGAGAAGGTTGGTGATCTCGGCAGTCGGGGAGGTTTCTATTGCAGAAGTGAGTCGCCGTCGACGCGTCTCCAATTCTGTTTTGAAATATCCGTCACTAATGCTGGCCATGTACACCTCCGGAGAGAGTTTGATTGGCGCGGGCCATTCGCGCCATCCGATTCAGGCGGCCAAAACTCAGGCCGTGTGACTATTTCGATTCGGTGACTAAGCCACGCGATTCAGTCAAATTGGTCTCTAATAGAGCCTCGTTCTGGCTTGTCGAACACTTGTTGCGAAGGCGAGCCAGGCGCTTGTCTAGATCCGTTCGCCATTTGCCGGTGCGCGCCGGTGAAACGAAATCGATGCTTCGCGATCGCTGCAACTCTGTCAGCGCTTCAGCAATCAACTCGGCGGCGCGTTTGGGACGTCGCATGCGGTGTTCGAAGTATTTTGCGAGCTCGACATAGGCTTCCAGGCCCTCGCGCGAAATCCCGCGAAGTTCCATCCAGAGCGACGTCGCGCGAGCAAAATCACCTTCGCGTTTTGCCAGTCTCGCGAGTGCGGCCCGCGCCGTCCCATCCACCTGCTTCGGCAGCACGCGGGCGATGGCGTGTGCGTAAAGATCGCGCGCTCGCGATGATTCTCCCCGCCGGTCGCAAATTCTCGATACACCGAATACTTCGAGAGCGTCCGCGCACTCGGATTCCGGCGCTGCCAGCAGCGAAAAAACGCGGCCAGTCAGCGCAGCGAGTCCCACGAGATCCATTTGATTGTGATAAAAGACCGGCACAAGTTGTTCGGCGCAACCGCCACGCAGGAAATCGAAATAAATCTGCGGAATCAAATCGGAGACGATGTCGTGGCTTCGATTTCGACCCAGAACATGGCGTTCGAGCTCGCACAAGCGAACTGAACCAATTCGCGGCCGCCACAAGTGCCGCGAGGTATGCAATAGATCGAGATGCGCGCGAGGAGCCTTCGGCGAGATCGAGCGCGTCATTCGAAAACGCGTCTCGAGCAGCGGCCAATCGAAGGACTTGCCATTAAAAGTGACGAGGATGCGCCGCTCAGCCAACCGCTCTTTCAGAGTAGCGAGAACGGAATGTTCGTCGCTGTGGTCGCGCATAAAGAATTGCTCGACCTCCAAGCCGCCCGCATCCCACCACGCGATGCCAATCAGGAATGCATACGTGCCCGTGCCGCCAGCCAAGCCAGTGGTTTCAGTGTCAAGGAAGAGCCAATTGTTCTGGTCGGCCGCTTCGTCTGGAGCGTCAGGCGCGAGCAAGCGCAACGCCGGCATCGTCACATCGCCCGGCGAGGTATCCGAAAACCAGCGGCGCACGGAGAGATGCTCACCATGGCGTGTTTTTTGCACCGTCGCGCCCAGCAGGCGAGCGAGATCGTCCGCGCCTTCTGGAGTAGCACACACGTAGGCACGCGGCTCCACGGCTGCCCTTTTTGTTGCGGGCTTCAGCGCGGCAATCCGGCTGAACCGATCTTCGTTCATCACATTCATTTTCGAACTCTTGACGCTACGCTGCTCGTGTAACCCGGGACAGAATCTCCAGTGCAACCTCTTTTGCCTTGTCGCTTTTTTCGCCCGCTGGACCGACACACGACGGACATCCGTACGCGCACGAGCACGCCGAAATAAGTTCGCGCGTGCGATGGAGCAATAAATCGTAAGCGCGAAAAAGCGGCTCGCTAAAACCGATACCGCCCGGATACGCGTCGTAGAGATACAAATTCGGCTCAAAATAATCGCGCGGCAGATTCGGGTCTGCGGCAATTTCGGCTTCTTCATGCCAATCGGGCGCCACGCCCGGACTTGGAGGCCGTTCGCCGATTGCCGTCCCAAGATCGCGTGGGTCGCACATCAACAGCAACGAGGCGATCGACTCGAGCGCGCGCAACAATCCCAACATTCCAGCCTGTCGGTCGGACAGCGAATAATCGAGGCTGGCAACCAGCGAGCGATTGAGCGTGATCCAAAATGCAGTCGTATGCATTTCGTTTTCTGGCAATTCGAGTTTGCCGGAGCCCACGTTCTCATTCGTAAAGAATTTAATTTTCTTGAAGCCAACGACTTGCGAGCGGACCAGCACATCCCCGTGGACGCGCATGACAGGCCCGGCAATGACCGCTTCGTCCGCAATCTCGAGCACGCGCACTTGCGTATAGCGAATCGCATCGGTGAAATAATCCACGTTGACGCGCTTGACGTACGCCTTGCGCTGATCGAAATCCAACTTCTCCACGTGATACTGCTGGCCCTGGTGGATGTAGATGGCCTTCGGATGCACAGTCGTCAGCGCACTCGAGAAGTCCACTTCGCCGATAACCTCCGGTTCGCCTGAGACTCCGTCGGCCACGCTTTCATTTCCGGTGACATCAACAATGACAAAGTTGTCCGACGTGACAGATCGCAAGCTAACCGTGTCGGCAGGATAAGCTTCCTGCACCCAGTGCCAATTTTCGCCGCTCTTGTGAAGGAAACCCGCCTCGCTGAGGCGATCGCAAATGGCCTGCACATCCACGCCGCCGAATTTTTCGTCCGGCGAAATTGGCAGCTCGAAAGCAGCGCACTTCAGATGATTGACGAGAATCTCCAAATTATCGGGCTGTACATACCCATGCTCGGGCGAGCGCCCGAAGAAATAATCGGGATGCCGGACGATGAATTGATCAAGCGGCGAGGATGAAGCCACCAGAACGGCACAGGCAGCACCGCTGCGTCGTCCGGCCCGGCCCGCGCGCTGCCATGTCGAGGCAATCGTTCCCGCATAGCCCGCCATCACAGTGGCATCGAGCGAACCGATATCGATACCCAGCTCCAGCGCGTTCGTGGTAACAACGCCTCGAATGCGGCCTTCGCGCAAGCCACGCTCGATCACGCGGCGTTCACCGGGTAGATAGCCCCCGCGATATCCGCGGATTGGCTCGTCGGTGCCGGGGGGTGCGGGATATGCCTGCTTTAGGTATGTGAGCAGGACTTCAGTGTGCAGCCGGCTGTTCGCGAACACGATGGTCTGCAGCTTCTGCTTGAGAAATTCCTTCGCAACGCGAGTCGACTCGTTGAGATAGCTTCGTCGAATTCCGAGATTGCGGTTGACGACCGGCGGATTGTAAAACGCGAAAATTTTCTCCGCGGAAGGCGCCCCATTTTCGTCGAGCACTTCAACGCGCGATTCCGTTAGTCGCGAAGCGAGCTCTCCCGGATTTGCGATAGTTGCCGAAGAGCAGACGAACTGCGGCTCCGAGCCATAAAATTTTGCGATGCGTCGAAGACGGCGGAGAACGTTCGTAAGATGGCTGCCAAAAACACCCCGGTACGTGTGTAGCTCGTCGAGCACGATATAGCGCAAGTTTTCGAAGAGCCGCAGCCAACGCGTGTGGTGCGGCAGGATACCCGTGTGCAGCATATCGGGATTCGACAGAATCACGTGCCCGCGCTCGCGGATAGCCTTGCGCGCATCGCCCGGAGTATCTCCGTCGTAAGTAAAGACGCCGAACGAATCATCAAGCCGCGTGGCGAGATCATGCAATTCTGTGAGCTGATCCTGCGCCAGGGCCTTGGTCGGGAAGAGGTAAAGCGCCCGCGTATCCGGATTTTCAAGGATCGCATTCAGCACCGGCAGGTTGTAGCAAAGCGTCTTCCCAGACGCAGTCGGCGTGACGGCGACAACATTCTTCCCCTCGCGAACTGCTTCCGCGGCCAGCGCCTGATGTGAATAGAGTTGCGTGACGCCTTTTGCGCGATAGGCCGCCGCCAGCTCCGGGCGCACCCATTCGGGCATCGGCGCGAAATTTGCCTCGCGAGCAGGGAAGTGCTTGATGGCCGTGAGGACTTCACCTGTCCGGTCGAGAGTCGCCAGGCTACCCAAGGCATCGCGAACGGCCTCAAGGGTCGAGCGTGAACGAACGGCTAAGGATTGGGGCAAGCGCGACCTCCGTCAGACAAACTCTATTCGCTTTTTGTTCGCTGAGGCTAGCACGCTGGCAATCCCGGCGCAATACCAAATTCGTGACCCGATTCGGGTTTGCGCAAATGCAGCTTCGCGGCTTGACAGGGAAGCCAAAAGGCCGCTATAGAGAATGCATGGCGCATACATTTATTGTTTTCGATTTCGAGACGAACGAGGAAGCCTCGCAGCAAGCCAGGCGTCGTGTAGAAGGCTGGAAGCAAGGCTACCGGCTCGGAAACAAACTGCTGATGAAATTCGAGCGAAAGGGCGGAGCGAGCGAAGCCGGCGACTCCAAAGAAGGCAGCAAATCGAAAAAGAAAACTGATGCGGAGAATACCGAAACCGTCCGCGTGCTCATCCGGCTTGATTTCTCCGACCACGAAAAACTCTCTTTCACTCGGTGGCTGGAGCGGATTCCGAAGGACGAGTCCTTCAAGCTGGCAAAGAGCAAAACGGTTAAACAGGGCGCAACGGAATTCGAAGAGCTCGAGAAGCTATTCGACTCGCTTGACTAGGCGTCTCTTCTTAGTGCACCGTTTCACCTCGGGCTTTACGCCGAGCGGAATCATCAAATCTTTTCCGGCGCCGCCCCGTTTTGATTGGCTATAATTGAGTGAACCCGCAAGATACCCTCTCACTCTCGGCGGAGATGATGTCGTCCCAGACACGCACCAAGGTCGCACGATTCGACGCGTCGAGATACCACGGCTTGGACCGCGAATCTCTCATCCGCATGTACCGCACCATGTTACTTTCGCGCCGGCTCGACGACAAGGAAATCCAGCTCAAGCGGCAAAATAGAATTTTCTTCCAAATTAGCGGCGCTGGGCATGAAGCCATCGGCGCTGCGGCAGGCCTTCTTCTTCGACCCGGTTACGATTGGTTCCATGCCTATTATCGGGATCGCGCCCTCGCTTTGATGCTCGGCATGACGCCGCTCGAGATGCTTCTAGAAGCGGTGGGCGCGAAAGATGGCCCGAGCTCGGCAGGCCGTCAGATGCCGTCACACTGGGGGCACCAGAAGATCCATTTAATCACACGGTCGTCGCCGACAGGCACGCAGTGGGTGCAAGCCATCGGCACGGCAGAGGCCAGCTATTACTACGACGAATTCCCGAAAGCGCTTGAGCAGGCGAAGCATGGTCCTCAAGGCTTTGCCGTCACTCATGAGCCCGATGAGATTACCTATACGTCGGGCGGCGAAGGCGCCACGAGCGAGGGAGAATTTTTCGAGGCGCTGAACGTCGCGTCGAGCCGGAAACTTCCTTTGCTATTTGTCGTCGAAGACAATGCCTACGCGATTTCTGTTCCCGTCGAAGTGCAGACCGCAGGCGGAAATATCTCGCGCCTGGTTGCAAATTATCCAAGCTTGCATGTCGAAGAGTGCGACGGTACGGACCCGATCGGCAATTATGCCGTTTTCGGTCGCGCCATCGAGCATTGCCGCGCCCGGCGCGGTCCTGCGCTCGTACACGCACACGTGATTCGTCCGTATTCGCATTCACTCTCCGACGACGAGAAACTCTATAAGTGCGAAGCCGAGAGGGAAGGCGAAGCGCGACGCGACCCCCTCCCGAAATTCAGTTTGTTCCTCGTGCGCGAAGGCATTCTCGAAGAGCACGAAATTGAAGAAATCGAAGCCAGCGTGGATCGAGAAATTGCGGAAGCCACGGACAAGGCACTCGCGGCCGAGTTGCCGTCAGCCGATTCCATTTACCTTGACGTCTATTCGGAGGACGTCGACCCCAAGTCGCAATCTTTCGAAACTGAGCCGAGCCTACACGGCGCTCCAAAAACGATGGTGGACATGGTTTCAGCGACTCTCGCCGACGAAATGGCGCGGGACGAGCGGATTCTCGTGTTTGGCGAGGACGTGGCCGACGTTAGCCGCGAAGACACTCTCGAGAAGGTCAAAGGAAAAGGCGGCGTCTTCAAAGCGACGGCGGGCCTGCAGCGCCGCTACGGTTCGAGCCGCGTTTTCAATACGCCGCTGGCCGAGGCGTGCATTATCGGGCGAGCGATCGGATTGGCGCTGCGCGGCTTAAAACCCGTCCCGGAAATCCAGTTCTTCGATTACATCTGGCCGGCGATGATGCAGCTCCGAAACGAACTCGCGACGATTCGGTGGCGATCGGCCGGCGCGTTCAAATGCCCGGTTGTCATTCGCGTGGCTATCGGCGGCTATCTCACCGGCGGCGCGATCTATCATAGCCAGTGCGGTGAAGTGACATTCACCCACATTCCGGGCCTGCGCGTCGTGATGCCTTCGACTGCGCTCGATGTTAGCGGCTTGCTCCGAACAGCCATCCGCTCCGACGATCCTGTGTTATTCCTCGAGCACAAGCATCTCTACCGCCAGCCGTATAACCGATCGCTTTATCCCGGCAAAGATTTCACCATTCCGTTCGGCAAGGCGCGGCTCGTGCGCGAAGGCAGCGACGTCAGCATCATCACGTACGGGGCCGTGGTCCATCGCGCGGAAGTCGCTGCGGCGGAACTGGGCCGGCAGGGAATCTCGGTGGAGATTGTGGACCTTCGAACGCTTAGTCCGTATGACTGGGACGCGGTTGCTACAAGCGTTCGCAAAACGAATCGAGTGATTGTCGCGTATGAAGATACGCGCTCCTGGGGTTATGGCGCTGAAATCGCCGCACGAATCGCAGACGAGCTCTTCGAAGAACTCGACGCTCCGATCCGTCGCGTCGCCGCAACGGACACTTTCTGTGCCTACCAGCCGAAACTCGAAGATGCCATCCTGCCCCAGACCGAAGACATCATCCGGGCCGTTAACGACATCGTAAAGTTTTAGAATCAAAGGAAACTTTTCGGCTTCGGAGTTCGTAACTTACAATAGACGCCTTGGTGGGAGGTGCAACATGGTTTGTACAAATTGCCGTCGCGACATCGCCGACGCTTCGAACTTTTGCTATTTCTGCGGAGTCCGCCAACAGCCGGTTCCGCCGGCAGGCAACGCACCGTGGACGGGCAAGCGCCTGATGCGCTCATCGACGAACGTCAAGATTGCCGGGGTCTGCGCGGGCATCGCGGAGTATCTCGATTGGGATGTGACGCTCGTCCGGCTGCTGTGGGTTTTGCTTACAATTTTCCCAGTACCTTTGTTTCCCAGCGTCATCGGGTACGTGGTCTGCTGGATTGTGATGCCTGTGGCTCCGCTGCCGGCAGCCGCGCCGGTCGTGGCGCCATCGCCGCAGAGTACTCAGACGGCTTAGCCTTTGTCCTTCGCGCGGCGCGGAGGTTTGCCGCGTGAGCGAAAGATTGCGTTGTCGAATGACAGTACGCCCGCGCCCACCGAGGCGAGCGCAAAGGTCCCGACAGCGAGCGCCAGAGGGAACTCGTAGTTGTGAACCGCAAGAACACTTCCTTGGGGCAGATGCACCCTCCAGATGGCGATCGCCATTTCCACGGCGAGTAGCAGGCCCGCAACCTGCGTGAACAGACCCGCTATCAAAAGCAATCCGCCGAAGAATTCGAGAATTCCCGATATGTAAGCGAAGTAAGCCGGAAAGCCCATGCGTTGGAAAGCCCCCATCCACTGCTGCGAATGCCCGAACAGCTTAGGATAGCCATGACTTACGAAAATGATTCCTAGCCCGAGACGCAACAAGAGCAGCGCCAGCGGCCTTAATTTCTCCAGAACTTGCATCAATCCCCCTAAGAAATCCCCTTTAGCTAGTCGTTAAAATCAGCAGAATTCTAACAGATTCGTAGCCCTCAATTTCGCGCGCGTCGACTTTCATCTCACGATATTTATCCGGAGTGAAACTGCATTCTCGGAATTCTTGAGTTGAACCGCAGGATGGAGAACCAGGGCGAGAGAACAGTAGCTTAGCCGGAACGGCTTTGATTCGTTCGGTGTTGTAGAATAATTAGTTCCTTTGAGGAGAGGGAGTGTCGCAATCGCAGCGGACAATTGGCGTATGCAACGGCGCAGGGGATTTCCCTGCGATGACCGCTATTGTCCGGGGAATTGTTCGCCCGGCAATTCGAGTTTACACGGCGCGGACGGCCGGAATTAATTTCGAGGATCTTCGCTGATGCGTCGCGTCTTCCTCGGCATCACCCTCCTCCTGGTCGTGGGTGGATTGGCGTATTGGAGCTCGCACAGAAACGCAGCGCCGCCTGAGACGGTTTACGCGATCGATCGAAAAGTGACCGTCTGGAGCAGCAATGCGCAAGTTCGTGAGCCGGTTCAAACAGTCAATTTCGGCGACCGGTTAGAAATCGTAGGCCGATCCGGCGACAATGCGGACATTCGCACCGCAAGTGGTGTCGAGGGATGGATCGCGTCAAGAGAAGCCGTGTCCTCGGACATCTGGAAGCGCATGACATTACTTTCCACACAGGCGCGAACGATGTCCGTCCAGGCGCGCGCGCATACCAAAGTCTTGAGCAATTTGCGGCTCGACCCAGGCCGCGACGGAGCCCGTATTTTTCAAGTGGGACGCGACACTAAAGTCGCGGTCCTCCAACGAAAAGTCCTGGATGTAGCGGTTAAACCTGCAGGAGCGGCTAACGCGAGCAATACCGATGCCACTGACGACGACGCCGACTCGCAAGAGCCCCCGACGACCAAGAAGGAAGACTGGTTGCTCGTGCTTGCTGATGCCAAAGATGCTGGCGAGATCGCAGGCTGGGTGCTTTCGCGCTTCGTTCAAATGGACCTTCCGTCACCCTTGCCGGATTATGCGAGCTCAGCGGGAATGCGCGTGTCAGCTTGGTTTGAATTGAATCGCGTGAACGCTCCGTCCGGCGGTTCGAAGCCGCAGTTCATCTTGTTCGGTACGCGCGGGCCGGAGGGCGACGTTTGCGATTTCACCACGATGCGAGCGTACACGTGGGGCGCAAAGCGCGAGCGATACGAAACTGCGTTTGTCGAAAGCGGATTTTGCGGACTGATGCCTGTGCTGGTGACACCCGCCGCACAACCGGGGGGCGACTCTACGTTTCGATTTGAGGCAGCGAGCGATTCGGGAAAAGAAGAACGCGTTTACCGAATGCACCAAACGATCATTCGCCGGTTCGATGCAGGATATGCGGAGCGCCATGCAAAGCGCCGGCCTCGAGGTCATTAGATCCCGATGATTTCGAAGCTCGCGGTGAACGACTCATCTCGCTCGTTTGCGCGCTGTTTTTTGGCCGCCGCGTTTTCATTAATCTCTCTAATGCTCTCAGGTTGCGCTCGCACTGAGGTTACTGTTACCGCCCAAACTCCGCCACCTCCGCCGCTGACGTTTCTGGCCGAGTGGGGAACCCACGGCCACGAGCCGGGAGAGCTCGGCCGCCCTGAATGGCTGACGACCGACTTCACGGGAAATGCTTTCATCGCGGACTCGGGGACTGGAAGCGTCGAAAAGTTCGGACCGACCGGACACCCCCTCCTATCGTTCAATGACCGCGTTCCGGAAGATCCGTTTCGCGTCGCCGTGGATTCAGGAGCGGGTATCTATGTGCTGTCCCCAAGTGCCAACTCGATTTTCATTTTTTCAGCGGAAGGCGAGCCGTTCCGTCATCTTCTGCTTACTCCGTTGAAGGCACGCCAGAGGCCTGAATCAATCGCCGTGGATGTGGCAGGAGACATCTTCGTAATTGTCACCGTGGACAAGACCGGCGGCAAATCCGACTCCGAACAAAATGAACTCCGTGAGTACAACGCGCGAGGGCGATTTCTGAAGACGTTGACGCCCGTCATGGTATCTGGCGAGCCGTTCGTTCCAGCGTCGCTTGCCGCGGGGCCGGACGGGAATCTTTATGTCTTGGACGTTTCTAGCTCACGCGTACAAAAATTCACTTTGGATGGAGACTACGTCACTGCCTGGGGAGATGCGCCGCCGGGCGCGACTAACGATTCGGCGCCCGTTGGTTCTGGAATCGGGGTTACCTCGAAATACGTTTTCACGCCGGACTCGGCGATTCGAGGAGTAAAAGTTTGGACGTCTGACGGGCAATTGAAATTCACCGATCCGCTCGCCAACAGACTGCAGAATGGAACCGGGCGTTTTCAGATCGCCGTGAGCAACCGTGGCGAACTGCTCGTTCTCGATGTCGTAGGAACGCGCGTTCTGCGCTTTCGAATCAATTTCTAACTCTTCAGTCTTGAAGTTTCTTACTCGCAATACAGGTGGAAGCGAATGGCACTTTTGCTGACGGAATCGGATGTGCGCCAACTGCTGACGATGGAGATGGCGATCAGTGCTGTCGAAGAATCATTTCAACGGTTGGCCGACCGTACGGCGATCTTGCATTCGCGCCAACGCCTGTTCGTTCCTGGCGGTTCATATCTCCATTACATGGCCGCAGCCGATGCGCGCCGCGGTTACATGGGCCTAAAAATCTATACAAGCTCCCGCGAAGGATTGCGATTTATCGTCCCTTTGTTCAATGCTGTTTCCGGAGAACTCCTGGCGCTCATCGAAGCCGATTACCTTGGGCAAATGCGCACAGGCGCCGCGAGTGGCGTCGCGACCCGGCTGATGGCTCGTGAGGACGCAACGAAAGTTGGGCTGATTGGCACGGGACTGCAAGCGCGAACGCAGCTCTTGGCCATTGCACAGGTTCGAAAGATTGAACGTGTTCGCGCATTTGGACGCGACCCTATCCGCCGCGCGAGGTTCTCAAGTGAGATGGCTGAGCGACTGACGATCCCGGTTGACTCAGCTGACACGGCTGAAGCAGCGGTACGCGGCGCCGATATCATTGTTACGTCTACGACAGCTTCGCAACCCGTTCTGCATGGTGTGTGGCTGCCTCCCGGCGTGCATATCAACGCTATCGGCGCCAACTTTCCGCAGAAACGCGAACTAGACAGCGGCGCGGTGCTTCGCGCTGATATCATCGCGGTCGATTCACGCGAGCAAGCAAAGATCGAAGCGGGCGACTTGATTCAGGTATTTGAAAACGATCCGTCGCGATGGGACGCGGTGCGGGAGTTGGCCGAAATAGCCGACGGCCGAACCCCGGGCCGCGCGCATTCAAATGACATCACACTATTTAAATCCAGCGGAATCGCAATTGAAGATGTCGTAACGGCGAGTCGCGTTTACGAAAAAGCTGTCGAAATGAAAATCGGGCAGCAAGTGCCTCTTTGGAAAAACGAGGAGCAATTCGGCCCGCGGCCGCCGCGTCCGTGATGCCTCTATCGGCGGCTCTGTTGCAATCGTTCCCGCAACGCACTGTGCAGACGCAAGCGGGTTTCGTCCGGAAGGGGCACTGGCTCGGAATTGCAATAGATATCAATCGTCTTCTTACACGTATCGACGACCAACCGGCACTTCTTGCATTTCTTCAAATGCTCTTCGAGTTCTTGCCTAAGGGCCGGATCCAGGGATTTATCGAGGTAACTCGTAAGTTCTTCAATGATGTTATTGCACTTCACTGTTTATCACCCTGCCGAAAGTAACGGTTGAGCTTTTGGCGCAGCTTAAGCCGCGCTCGCAACAACCGGGATTTTACCGCGGGTACCGAGAGTTTCAATATCTCCGCGGTCTCTTCCGTGGATAGTTCTTCGATGTCCCGAAGTTGAAAAACGATTCGAAAAGATGGATCAAGGTCCGAGATTACTTCCGAAAGGATGCCTTGTAGCTCGGCCTGCCGATAGCGTTCCTCCGGCGACGGTCCCCAGTCCTCCACATCGCGGAAGAAGGAGTCCTCGCCCGTCTCGATTTCCTGGTCGAGCGACGTCTCGTTTGGCCGTCGCTTGCGGAGCTTCATCAGCGCCTGATTGACGGCGATGCGAACGAGCCAGGTGTAGAAGCGTGAGTTCCCCTGGAATTCCGGGAGATGCTCATAGGCCTTGAGGAAGGCCTCTTGCATTACATCCTCGGCGTCCTCGCGGCTTCCAGTGATGTTCATCCCAAGCCGGAAGATTTTGCGTTCATAGCGGTTGACAAGGGTCTCAAACGCCGAGACGTCCCCGCCTCGTGCCGCGGTAACTAACTCGAGCTCATTGTCCGCGGGCGGAGTTTGCGTCGGCGTACTCCCGCCGCCAGCGCGGGAGGCTCCGGCAGCTGGTGCGGCATTTACAGGATCTAGTTTGGGTGCGTTCATAGTTGTTACCTGCCTTTGACGGTCAGGTACGCAACTAGGGTAGCACACACGGCAAGCCGCGTTGGGCTCGGGCGGCGTAGACCGTCCGGCCGCACGGAGACTTTGAGTTTCTCGCTTTACTCGATATGCTAAGTCGTTCAGCGTGTCAGCAGAGAACGCGGCTGGAGAAAGCCTACGTTGACGTCCGCCTCAATTTAAGGGACGGTAGCGCGCCAGTCTGGACGGCCAGGCAAATGGCGCGGGACGGGCCAAGGCACAAATTTTAATAACAACCCCGCCACGACCCCGCGACGGCGATAGAATGATCTGGGCGCGGCGACGAACTGCCTACGAGGGTCATCCACAAACAGGCGCAGTCATGGTTGAAGGGTGGGTCCGCCAAATTATGGCGGCCCAAGAAAGTTTGAATCGCGAGATCGAAGCCGATGCGGACGCTGCCTGATTATCTCCGGAAAGGCATGAAGCTGATTATCGTCGGGTGCAATCCCGGCGAGCGATCGGCGCGCGTTGGGCATTATTACGCGGGCCGCGGCAACCAGTTCTGGCCGCTGCTTTACGAGTCGGGGGTCGTACCCGAAATGCTCAGCTACAACGACGACAAGCGGCTCGTGGAATTCGGCGTCGGGCTGACGGATCTGGTGAAACGCCCGACGAAGAGCATGGAAGAAATTGAGAGGCAGGAATTTGCTGAGGGCCGCGTTCTCCTGGCACAAAAGCTCGAGGAACTCATGCCGCGTGTGGTCGCGTTCAACGGCAAGGGCGTTTACGAGCGCTTTTCTGGCCGGGCATGCAAGCTCGGACTTCAAAAAGAAACGCTTTATGGAGCGCGCGTCTTTGTCCTTCCCTCGACGAGCGGCCTGAATGCTGGATCGGAGCGCGGCGTGAAGATGCGTTACTTCAAGAAGCTCTCGGCGCTTTTGAAGAGTTTGAAAGGCTGACCGAACGGCGATCCGCGGAGGCGACTCGGTGGCAGAAGCAGCAAAAACGCTTAGCGCGAACGTGCTAGTTGAAGAACGCGAGGGCGGCGTTCTCACTCTGTGGCTAAATCGCCCAGAGCGATTGAATGCGCTCAACGTCGAACTTGGCGAAGCGCTCGTGAACGCCCTGCGTCATGCCGCTGACGATGATTCTATCCGCGCAATCGTGCTGACCGGAGCTGGGCGCGCGTTCTGCGCCGGCGGCGATCTCGCCGTACTTCGGGATGCGCGCGCGCGTAACGCCGGTTACGAGCTTGAAAGCCTCGTTCGCTCCGGAAAAGAAATTTCTCTTCTCCTCGCCACGATTCCCAAGCCTGTGCTCGGTTCGATCAATGGACCCGCAGCGGGAGGTGGTGCAAACCTTGCGTTGGGATGCGATTTTCGCATCGCCTCCGATCAGGCAAGCTTTGGCGAGAGCTTCGCGAATCTCGGTTTGTATCCCGATTTCGGAGGAACTTACTTTTTGCCGCGGCTCGTCGGCCCCGCGCGCGCTGCCGAGCTTTTCTACACTGGCGAAATGATTTCCGCGAGTGAAGCGCTTCGCCTAGGAATATATAATCGCGTCGTCCCCGCTGACCGTCTCACTGACGAAACGCGCTCACTTGCGGTGCGGCTCGCGGCGGCGCCGCCGATAGCTGCGCGCTTTGTGAAGGACCGGCTTTTTGGAACGGATCGTGTCGCACTCGAGCGCGTGCTGGATCAGGAGATCGAACGCCAAGTCGAGTGCTTCATGTCTGAGGATTGCGCCGAAGGATTGACTGCGTTTGTCGAGAAGCGCCTTCCTGTATTTCGTGGAAAGTAACATCGAACCAACATGTATCACGCGAATTGAGTTCTGCCGCACGCCTGTAGCAATGAAAGGCAAGACTTGGTCGTGCCAACCGCGATAGAAGCTCAGATTACCGCACGCGGCTATACATATAGCGAGTTGATGGTCGCGGCAGCCGCGCGCGAAATCGCGGATGGTGAGCTGGTCTTCGTCGGCATGCGATTGCCGATCCTCGCATTTCTCGTCGCCAAGAAAACCCATGCGCCCAATGCAGTGGGACTCTACGAAAATGGATTGATCCGGGAAACACCTTCTCCTCAATTGCTTTATACGATGGGCGATCCTCCGAATTTGCGGGGCGCTACGCAGGCCGGGCAGATGCTCGACGTTATGGCATTGCTTCAACAAGGCCGCGTGGACGTCGGATTTCTTGGGGCAGCGGAAGTCGATCGCTTTGGAAATTTGAATTCCACTTGGGGCGGCCGGCATGGAGAGACGCACAGGCTGCCCGGTTCGGGCGGCGCATGTGATATAGCTTCGTTGGCGAAGCGCACTGTAGTATTGCTCGCGCATGAGAAATCGCGAATGCGTGAGCGCGTCGGGTACATCACATCACCGGGATACGGCTGCGGAAATGGCTGGCGCGCAGCACAGGGACTCCCGGGCCACACTGGCCCGTCGGCGTTGATCACGACACTTGGCGTGCTACGTTACGGAAGCGACGGAGAAGCGTTTCTCGCCTCCACTCACCCCGGCGTAGCGGTCGAAGACGTGCTTGCGAACACAGAATGGACATTGCGCGTTGCCGACAATCACGTGGAAACTCCGGCGCCGAGTGACGCGGAACTTGCCGTGATGCGCTCGCTCGACCCGAATCATTTCTGGACCAAATAGCTTCAGCGAAGACATGCGAAAATGACTGCTTCCAGCAAATTGATGACGATGCGGGACGCGATGTCGCAGCACGTGCCCTCGGGCTCGATGGTACTTCTTGGCGCTCAGCTGGAGCAGATGATTCCGTTTGCCGCAGGACATGAGTTGATCCGCCAAGGACGCCGCGATCTGACGGTCGTGGGCCCGATCTCGGACATCCTGTTCGATCAGATGATTGGCGCAGGTTGCGTCTCGAAAGTCATGGCCGCTTGGGTGGGCAACGTGTCGGCGGGCGTCGCCTATTGTCTGCGGCGCGCCATGGAGCAAAATCTTCCCCGGCGAATCGACATGATCGATTACTCGAATTTCACGATGGCGCTCGCGCTTCATTCCGGTGCCCTCGGAATTCCATTCCTGCCGACTTATTCGACGCTGGGCAGTGACGTACTAAAGAAAAATGGCAACTTGCGCGAGTTCGTGTCGCCCGTGAACGAAGATAAACTCGTCGCAGTTCGCGCCCTGCGCCCAGATGTTGCAATTTTGCAAGTGCAACGCGCCGATAAATTCGGCAATGCCCATATTTGGGGCAGTCTAGGCGTCGCGGTAGACGGTGCACGTGCCGCTAGGAAAGTGATTATCGTCGCAGAAGAGATAGTTGCTCCGGAAGTGATCGCGTCGGATCCAAACCGGACGCTCGTGCCCGGATTTCTCGTCGCAGCGGTGGTTCACGAGCCGGGCGGCGCGCATCCCTCTCCGGTGCAAGGTTATTACGGCCGCGATCACGAGTATTTCTCCGAATACCACGCCGGAAGCCGCAAGCTGGAGGATTTTGAGCATTGGCTCGAAAAATGGGTGGTGCGCGTGGCCGACCGGCGCGCCTATCTCGACCAGCTTGGAATTCCGCGATTTAATGGCTTGGGAGTTCGCGAACATGCCCACTCGGCTCCCGCCGATTTCGGCTATTAGCGTTGACCGGCAAACGATGACCACTGACCCGTTCGCAAATATTGAAATTTCGCCCCAGGAAGTGAAGCAACGGTTGGACCGGGGCGAAAAGCTTCTCTTCGTGGACGTACGCGAGCCGTGGGAATACGGGACTACGCGGATCGAGGGATCGAAGTTGATTCCGCTGCGCGAGATTCCTGCGAATCTGGCCGCGCTTGAATCTGCCGAAGACGTCATACTTTTCTGCCATCACGGTATTCGCAGCCTCGACGCTGCGGCGTGGCTGCGATCGCAAGGCGTCGAAGCCGCTCGCTCGATGACGGGCGGCATAGATCGCTGGTCGACAGAAATTGATCCACTTGTCCCGCGATACTGAGGTGTCTGACGATGGCCCGAAGGAGCTCATTGCCGAAGAAGGCAGCTAAAAGGAGCGCCGGGAAAGTGCCCCGCATGAGGCGCAATATGGGTTTCCTCCACAAGCCGACTTGCACCACGTGCAGAAAGGCGCGGGCTTTTCTTGAGCGAAAAGGCGTCGAGCTGCATTTCCGCAATCTCGATAAGGAGCGGTTAAGCGCGGAAGAACTCGAAAAACTCATCGGTTCGCGCGACCACACCGAGTTTCTCAATACGCGAAACGATCTTTACCGCGAAAAGAACATGAAAGACGATCCACCGGACCGGAGCACAGCCATAAGCTTGATGGCCGAACATCCGAACTTGATTCGTCGCCCCGTGGTTCTGGCGGGCGGCCGCGTGGTTCTCGGCTTCGATCCGGACGAATACAACTCGCTCTAAAGGACACCGCGCAACTTGCCGCCCATTATTGATATTCATATCCACATTCAGCCACTCGATCAATTCAAGCCGCACGCCCTTAAATTAATTCAGCATGGGAGGAAGGATTACGCGGAGGTCGAAAAGTACTCGGCGAGTGCGACGGAATTCCTGAAGTTTCTCGACGAGGCTGAAATCGAACGCGCGGGCGTGATCAACTACGTCAGCCCGGAAGTCATAGGCTTCGGACCGGAAGTGAACGATTGGATTGCGAAGTATTGTTCGATCAAGCCGGATCGTCTTCTCGCGTTCGGCTCCGTTCATCCGAAATTTGTTCCCGATGCCGGTGCGGAAGTTCAGCGGCTGAAGGACATTGGAATTCGCGGGCTCAAAGTTCATCCATCGCATCAATTGTTTGCGCCGAATGCATATCGTGACGGATTCGGCCCTCTCGCAGCGATGTACGAGAAGGCGCAAGCCGTCGGACTGCCGGTGATGATTCATACTGGCACGTCGATATTTCCCGGCGCGCGCAATCTTTACGCCCAGCCGATGCTCGCGGATGATCTCGGAGTCGATTATCCTGACCTCGTCGTCATTCTGGCGCACGGCGGCCGCCCGCTCTGGATGGAAGAGGCGTTCTTTCTGGTGCGGCGGCACGAGAATATGTACATGGATATTTCAGGGATTCCGCCGCAGAAATTGATGGAATACTTTCCGCGGATTGAAGACATCGCCGACAAAGTATTGTTTGGGACCGATTGGCCCGGCCCCGGCGTGCCCGGCGTACGCGGCAATATTGCGAAATTTCGCGCGCTGCCGATCTCTCCGGCAGCGCAGCAAAAAATTCTTTACGATAACGCCGCGCGTCTCTTTCCCGTAGGGGCTTAGGCGGATTTGAAAGTGGAAGTGAAGACGATCACGGTGATTGGCGCAGGCCCGATGGGACGTGGAATCGCCTGCGTCTCGGCGCAGGGCGGTTACCGTACCATTCTCGAAGACGTATCCGCAAATATTCTCGAGCAGGCGCTTGATTGGATTCGGCAGAATCTCGAAGAAGGCGTCGTCCGAGAGAAGCTGTCGGCAGAACAGCGAGATGCTGCAATCGGACTCATTCGAACTTCCCGCTCCGTGGATGAATCAATTCGAGAGGCCGATCTGGTGATCGAGGCTGTCACGGATGAGATGGAGACGAAGCTCGAAATATTCACGTTGCTCGACAAATTTGCCAGGCCCGGTGCGATCCTGGCGAGCACTACGTCCTCGCTTTCCGTGTCGGAGATAGCCACGATTACGTTTCGCGCCGAGCACTGCGTCGGAATGCGCTTTTTCATTCCAGTGCCAAATTCGAAACTGCTGGAAGTCGTTCGTGCGCTCGAAACTTCCGACCAGACAATTTTCGATTGCACGGAAGTCGGCCAGCGGATGGGCAAGGAAGTCGTGGTCGTAACGGAGTTGCCGGATTTATCGCGAGCCGCATCAACGCCTGCGTCAACGTCGACGCCATGAAACCTGCCATGAAATTTGCCAACCGCATCATCATCCAGCAAGGCGATCTCACAGAGATGGATACCGACGCCATAGTGAACGCCGCTAACAATGATCTGCAGTTGGGCGGAGGCGTCGCCGGCGCGATTCGCCGCAAGGGCGGCGATTCGATCCAGCAAGAATGCAATGAAATTGGCTCGATTCCCATTGGAAGCGCCGCGGTGACGACCGCCGGGAAATTGAAAGCGCGTTATGTGATCCACGCGGCGAGTATGCAGCTTGGCGGGCAAACGACCGCCAAAGCGCTGCGCAGTTCGACGGGCATGTCGTTACGGCTGGCTGCCGACAAGAAACTCAAGACGATCGCATTTCCCGCGATCGGGACTGGGGTTGTCGGATTTCCTCTCGGTGAGTGCGCGGAGATTATGATTGACGAAGTCGTGCGTCATCTGGACGGCTCGACGACAATCGAGAAAGTTTATTTTGTGCTCTTCGATCAGGAAGCACTCGCCGCGTTTCAACGTGTCGCGAAGAAGACGTTACACGCTGGGGCGGCGGGCGCGTGACGCCGGACGAACAGAATCGCGAACTTCGTGTTCAGAAGGTGCGCACTGAGCTTGTACGCTACGAGCATCCGTTGTTCGCGTTCGACGCGCGGCCTAGCGGCGATGGAGTCGAATTGGAAATTCGTTACAGATTCGCTGATGCCGCAATTCACATTTATTTGCTTCAGTTCCACCCAAGAGAAATCGATAACGCGCAGTTCCCATGGATGTTCCAAAAGCAGCTTTACGACGGCCTGCACGACTACGTAATCGAGATGTTTACCAGCAATCCTCAGCGTCAGGACTGATGTTCTTGCGAACCGACAGCACGGCTCTTCATCGATTACTCGTCGAGCGCATTCATGATACTGGCCCCATCACGTTCGCCGACTACATGGAAACGTGCCTTTACGATCCGGAGTTCGGTTATTACAGCGGGCGCACCGGAAGGCGGCGCGCCGATTACTACACAAGCGTGGATATGTCGCCCATTTTTGGGCGGCTGATCGCGCGGCAATTGAACGAGATGTGGGTGATCCTCGGCCGGCCCAGCCGTTTCACAATAGGGGAATTCGGTTCGGGCACCGGGACTCTAGCGCTGCAGATTTTGGATTTTTCACGGGATCAGCTGCCGGAATTTTACGAAGCAATCGATTACAGAGCGATCGAAGTATCAGCCAAGCGGCAAGAAGTTGCGAATAGCGCACTTGCCGCTCACATTTCTGCCGGTCACGCAACGATTCTCTCGGAGATGGCCGAAGCAATTGCTCAAGGGTGCGTTCTCACGAATGAGTTTCTCGATGCGCTTTCCGTTCATCGGGTCGTTATGGAAGATGGCGATCTTCGGGAAATTTATGTCGATGCCGCCGAGGATGCACTGATCGAACGAAAAATGCCGGTTTCATCTCCCGAAGTGCGCGAATACTTTCGACGGCAGCAAGTTGAACTGGAAGAAGGCCAACACGCGGAAGCGGCTCTGTGCGCGTGTGCGTGGATTGAAGACATCGGGAGAAGGCTCAGTCATGGCTTCGTTTTAACGATCGATTACGGGCGAGAAGCCCGCGAACTCTACGACGAGCACCACATGCGCGGCACGATCCTTGCTTACTCGAAGCATCGTGCCAGCGAAGATTTTTATCGCGCGCCCGGCGAACAGGATCTGACGGCTCACGTGAATTTCACGGCGCTCGATTTGTGGGGACGAATGAACGGACTCGTGCGGACCGGCCTGGCTACACAGACGAATTTTCTGCTCTCGCTCGCACGCCACTACGACTTCGCAGATGTAAAGCTGGAAGGTGCGGACGAAACCGGGCAACTGCGCGCTCGCTTGCAGTTTAAAAGTTTGATCTTTCCGGAAGGAATGGGCGAGACGTTTCAGGTCATGGTGCAGCACAAGGGCATGGCTCAACCGGTGCTTACGGGCCTAAAAGCGCTGTGAGTTAGAACGCGCTCTAAGATTTCGCCGTCGAGCCGTTCGAATCCTCGCCGTAAGGTTTCTTCAGATAACGATCGGCTTCTGCCTGTGCGCCACCTGTATCGTCTTTCAGGTGTTGCGCGCGGCTATACTCGTTGACAGCGCGTTCCCGTTGGCCCGTGAGGTCGTAAATCTTGCCGATGTAAATGTGGCTCCAAACCTCGACCCACTTGTAGGCCGTATCAAGATCGCCGTCGAGCGCGGCGCGAAACGCATTTGCTGCAGCTTGGTAGTTCTTCTGGTAAAAGAGCGCCTCGCCGACCCGGAAGTGAGCGAGCGAATTATTGGCCTGCAAATCGAGCGCGTGCTGATACTCCTGAACCGCATCGTAGAATTTCCCCTGGGCTGCCAGTCCTTCGCCACGCGCGATCGCCGCTCGGACTCGAAGTTTCGGGCTCGCCTTGAGGAGATTGTTATTCGGATCGAGCGTAATTCCGTTCGGCTTAGGCCTGCCGAACGTCTCGATCTGAAATTGCGAAGCGAGTCCTGCGACGTTGATTTTCTTGTATTCAGGATTGCCTTCCGTGTCCACGCGGACTTCCACCGGCATCCGGAACGTGTCGAGATCCTGATTGACCTTGCCGACTACCTTAAATCCCTTTTTTGTCCGGTACACGATGTATTCGAGTTTGAAATCAGGAATGCCCGTCGAATTCAGCCATTGCGAGAAGAAGGCGACGAGATTCACTGAAGGCTGTCCTGGCGCTGTCGGAGTGGCGGGCTTTTTCGATTCCGCCATTTTCTCAAATTCTTCGAGAGTGACGGTTTTCCCGGCGTATTTCTCAAAAAAATCTTTAAGTAAAGAACGGAACGGTGCGTCGCCAAGCTCGTTGTGGAGCATGTGGAACACCATGCCGCCCTTATCCTCAACCACTGAGCGATACTCGTCCGAATACGGCTGCAATCGCTGGGCCTGCGAAATCGGTGCGGCATCTTCGTACATCAGCGTGCCGACAGCGAAATCGTCGAGCGCCTTCCGCAAGCCCGCTTCGCCGCCGGTTTCTTCGGCGTAAAGCGCCCCGGAATAGCAAGAAAGACCGTCGGAAAGCCAAGCGTCAGCAGATGACGCCGGCAATATCTCGTCATTCCACCATTGCTCTGCCACTAGTTCAGCGATTAAGCGCTCGTTTGGACGCGGCACCCACTGTCGCGCGCTAATCAGGATGATTCCGGGCCCCGCATATTCGCCCAGTGAGCCGTCTGGTATTTGCGCGATTACGTAGCCGCGTTCGGGCAGAGGGCCGAATACGTCGGAGAAGTACGTCACGGCGTGCGCGAGTGAAGCGCCATAAAGATTTGCCGTGCCGGCTTGCGCCGGAGGCGCGTACACAGGAACTGAGAAACCCTCCACTTTCACCGGGTTCAATTGCAGATTGCCGAAGACGAAAGTTCCACCCGGCGACGCGCGATCGGACTGAAATGCGTAAGTCGCTTGGCCTTGCTCTCCGGCCTTGGCCGCCGGCACAAGCTGCGGTGATTCTGCTTTGCCGGTGCCGACTACAGCGAAAGTGTCAGGAACCGAAATCCTAAAGCGGTACGTGTATCGGTTCGACGGATAGTTCGTCAGCGGAAACCAGCGCGACGGCAACAAGAGGTAACCGCCGTTTTTGTCCACGGAAGCCAGGCGCACGCCTTTGGTAGGGCTGTCCTCTTCGAGCGAAAGCGGGCCCGCATAATCGAATGTCACGGAAGTCGTATTTCCGGAAACAAGCGCATCGGGAAGATTGATGCGAAGATTGAAGGCGGGATTGTTATCGCGGCTAAATTCAAGCGCTTTGCCGTTCGCGCCGCGCACCGCCGTAACTTTCAGGTCTTGGTGCAATTCGACGACAAGCGTGCGCGTCGGGGCGCCCGCGACAAAGTCCACTTTGGCTCGCGCGGACACAGTCTGTTCGGCAGGGTGAACTGTTGCTTCGACGTCGTAATGGGTCGCCCGCAGCGGAAACTTGGATGACGATTGCGCGCTTGCTGCAGGAGCACAAAAACTGGCCGTGAGCGTGAATGCCAGCGCGAAAACTGCAGGATAGGAGCGCAGGAAGGAAGCGGTGTATTTAGGCAAGGGAGTAGGTCTCCGAACTTCTAAGATACCAAACGCGACGGTACAGTTGCTTGTCCAGTTTACGGCGATAGCATCGACGCAAGGATGTCCGCGGCGCGGTCGATCGCCCCGCCAGCACCGAGCCGCGCAGTCATGTCCGCGACGTCACGCTTCATTTTTCCGCGATCGTCAGCAGAGCACAAAAGTCGCCTCACCTCCGCCTCAACGCGGAGCCCTTTAAAGTCGTCCTGAATCAATTCAGGCACGATTTTGCGGCCGGCGATGAGGTTGACCATCGCGAGATGCGGCGCACGGATCATCCGGCGGAGGATGAATGCGCTGGGTGCAGACACGCGATACACCACAACCATCGGCGTCCCCAGCAGCGCCGCCTCGACCGTCGCAGTTCCGCTTGAAACGATTGCGCAGTCAGCGCTGGCCAAAACGTCGTACGGCTCTCCCGCAATCCGAGTGATAGCGAGGCCCGGCCGCATATAACGCTGGAAGAACTGCTCGGCAATTCCTGGCGCCGCGGCCATGACGAACTGCGGCTTCAAATCGCGCGTAAGCCCTTCGCATGCATCCAGCATGTCCGGCAAGTTCAAGCCGACTTCGCTCGGCCGGCTGCCTGGCAGGAGCGCCACGACAGGCCGCGAAGCGTCGAGCCCGTGCGCAGCGAAAAATTCCGCGCGACTCTTCGACGGACGCACGACGTCGACGAGCGGGTGTCCGACGAAATTAACAGGGATGCCGGCTTCTTTGTAGATCGCTTCTTCGAATGGAAAGATGACCAGGACGCGAGTGAGAATCCGCTTCATTGCCCGAATCCGCCATGGCCGCCACGCCCAGATTTGCGGCGTGATGAAATACACCACCGGCAAATCCAGGCGATGCAGCTTTTTGCCGAGAGGAAGATTGGTACCAGGCGAGTCCACCAGGATCGAGATTGCCGGCTTGCGCCGCGCGGCTTCGTTGCGAAGCCGGCGCAGGATTTTCAAGACCGTCGGAACCTTATGAATTACCTCGGTGATTCCGAGAACCGCGATCTCTTTGGCATCGACGATAATTTCGACGCCGGCCTCGCGCATCCGGGGTCCGCCCATGCCGAAGATTTTTGCGCCAGTTCGCTGCCGAAGCGCCGTGGCCAAGCGCGCGGCATACATGTCTCCGGATGCCTCACCAGCGGAGATGAGAATTTGCGGCGGCTCTTTGAGATTCACGAGTGGATCTCAGTCATCCGCGGGAAGCGACCCGGCCGGACCTGCAAAAGCGGGTCCGGCGACAGGAATCTGGAGTTCCTGGTCCTTGTACTGAAGCTGGTATAGCCGGTAGTAGATGCCGCGCCGCGCGAGTAGCTCCTGATGAGAGCCTTCTTCGCGCAAGCGCCCTTTGTGAAATACCAGAATGCGGTCCGCATGCTGAATCGTGCTCAAGCGATGCGCGATGACAAGCGCGGTGCGTCCTTCGAGGAGGCGATCGAGCGCCGCCCGGATCATCAATTCCGTCTTCGTGTCCACGCTGGACGTGGCCTCATCGAGAATCAGGAATTTCGGGTTGTGAGCGAGCGCTCGCGCGAAGCTGATGAGCTGCCTCTGGCCGACAGAGAGCGTGGCGCCGCGCTCCGTAACATCCGATTCGACGCCCATAGGCAGCGAGCGGATTAAGTCGCCGAGGCCCACTTCTGCAAGAGACCTCTCGACGGTCGCGCGGTCTATTGTCTCGGTGCCGAGGCGCACATTCGATTCAATCGATCCGGTGAAAAGGAATGGATCTTGAAGCACGATGCCGAATTGGCGCCGTAAATCCTCAAGGTCGAGGTCCCGAATATCCACTCCGTCGATCAGAATCTGGCCCTTCTGGATTTCATAAAAGCGAAGGAGCAGTTGAATCAACGTGGTTTTGCCGGCGCCGGTGTGGCCGACTATCGCGATCGTCTGTCCCAGCTCGACCCGGAACGAAACGTCCCGCAAAACCCAATTCTCGTCGGAGGGATTCGCTCCTCCCCGATAGGCGAACCAGACATTGCGGAACTCGATTTCACCTCGCGTAGCAGGGAGTTCATGTAGATTCCCGCTCGCAGGAGACGTTAACGGTTCATCGAGGAGCTTGAAGATTCGTTCGGAGGCAGCCATCGCCGTCTGAAGAATATTGAATTTGTCGCTCAAATCCTGGATCGGCCTGAAAAATCGTTGCGCCCACATCATGAAAGCAATGAGAAGTCCGGCTCTCAGTGTGCCGTTGATGACTTGAATTCCTCCGAACCAAAAAACGAGGGCGATTGCTGCGACGCTCAGGAATTCCACCGCGGGGTAGAAATACGCGAAGGCATTGATCGCGTCCTTATACGCGTCCATATGAACGCGATTCAGAACTTCGAACTCGCGCTTGGATTTCTTTTCGCGATTAAAAAGCTGCACCACGGCCATTCCCGTGATGTGTTCCTGAAGGAATGCGTTGATCCTCGCGATGGCTGTTCGAATACGCCGGTTTGCATCGCGCACCTGCGTTCGGAATACCAGCGTAATCAGCAGCATCAACGGCAGCGGTGAAAGCGTGGCCAGTGCGAGCCTGGTATCGAAGTGGAATAGCACAGCGATCAGGACGAAAAGCACGAAGAAGTCGTTCAGCATCGCGACAACGCCCGAAGCAAACAGGTCATTGAGCGCATCCACATCCGTCGTTACGCGCGTCACCAGCCGTCCGACGGGACTACGGTCGTAAAAGCTGAACGGCAGCTTCTGGAGATGAGTGAATATTTCGCGGCGCAGGTCGTACATGATTTCCTGGCCGACGCGCTGCATCACGCGCATTTGAACGTATTGCAATCCGAAGCTGAAAACCAGTGAGGCGAGGAACGCAAGCGTAATCCATCCAAGCGCGCGCATCGCCACGGCGTAGGCGAGCCTATGGCTCAATACCGGAGTGATGTAGCTGTCCACTGCGACCTTGAAGAAATACGGCCCTATAATTTCGAGAGGGGCAACAGCGACCGCCAGAACGAGCGCAAAGAACACCCACCATTCGTGCGGGCGCAAGTACTGCATCAAGCGGTGCGTCAACCGCGTGTCGTAAATTTTCCCTAATGCTTCTTCTTCGCGGATATCACTCATGCGCGTTCCAGCTCTTCTTCGAGAAGCTGCTTCTGGTAAAGATCGGCATAATAGCCGCCGATTCCGAGCAATTCCTGATGCGTGCCAAGCTCGGCGATGCGGCCGTCCACGAGGACGGCAATTTGATCGGCGTCGCGCACCGTGGAGCAACGATGAGACACGATAATCGTCGTTCGCCCCTTCATCACCTCGCGAAGCTGATTGAGAATCCGCTCCTCGGTTTCGGTGTCAACGCTTGATAGGGCATCGTCAAGAACAAGAATTTGCGGATCGCGAATGATGGCGCGCGCCAGAGCCGTCCGCTGTTTCTGGCCGCCGGAAAGCGTCAGTCCGCGCTCGCCGATCATCGTGCCGAACTTCTCCGGAAACTCGGATATGTCCCCGTAAATGCTCGCGATCTCAGCGGCCCTTTCGATCTGCTCTGGGCGCGCCGCGTCCATACCAAAAGCGACATTCTCCGCGAGCGATTCGCTGAACAGGAATGTGTCCTGTGGTACGAATCCCATCGAGCGCCGTAGTTTGGCCAGCGGCCATTCGCGAATTGGGCGGCCGTCGACTAGCACTGTGCCCGGCGGCGCGTCCCACAAACGAGCGGCGAGCGCCGCCAATGTTGACTTGCCGCTTCCTGTCGGGCCGACGATCGCGAGTGTCGAGCCGGCAGGGACTCGCAGGTTAATGTCTTTGAGAACCGGGGTCGCAGGTGTGCCGTTCCCTGCCGTTGGATAGGCAAAATTTAAGTTACGGAACTCAATTTCGCCGGCGATCTTTGGTGAATTTCGAACCGCTGGCGAATCTTCGCTAGCGACCCCCTCGAGCCCTAATGCGGCGTCGTTGATTTTTGGCTTGCTGTCAAAGATGTAATTCAAACGTCCCATGGAAGCTGCGCCGCGCTGGAAAATATTCGTCACCCAGCCAAGCGCTACCATCGGCCAAATCAGCTGGCCAAGGAACGTGTAGAACGCCACCCACTCTCCGAGCGAGATACGGTTGGTCATCACCAAGCGGCCGCCCTGCCACAGCACGAGCAGAAAAGTCACTCCAATCAGTGCAGTCAACGCCGGCATGAACATGCTCCACGCCAAAATGAGGCGCACGTTTCTCGAGACATATTCGCGGTTTGCCGAGTCGAAATTCTGGATTTCAACCTGTTCCTGCACGTACGCCCGGATCACGCGGACGCCGGAAAAATTCTCCTGGGCTCGCGCTGAAAGCGTGGCCAGCGAGGCCTGTATCTTCTCAAATAGATTGTGGATGATTTGGCCGAAGTACCGAACCGCAAGGGCGACAACTGGAACGGGAACAAGCACGAAAAGTGTGAGAACCGGAGAGATCATCAACATCACAGTCACGGCCAAAATGAAGGTGATGATCGTCGTGGCGCTGTACATGATTCCCGGTCCGAGCACCATCCGAACGTTATTCAGATCGTTCGTACAGCGGGACATCAGCTCGCCTGTCCGGTTTCGCACGTAAAATTCAGGCTCGAGCTGCATGAGATCGGTTAGAAGGTCGTTGCGGATGTCGTACTCAATTTCGCGCGAGACGCCGATCAGGATCCAGCGTGTAAGGAAAGAAAAAACTCCCTTTAATGCAATCGCAGCGATCAGCACGAAGCAGAAAATGGCCAGAGTGTGTCGGTTGAGCGGCTGATAATACCGTCCGAACCAAACGGAAATAATGCCGAGCTTGCCGACCAGCTTGCTCAACGGTTTCGGCTCGTTGCTGATGCAATCAAAAATCACACCCATGAGCAGCGGCACGAGGTTTCCGACCAATCCCATCGCAACGAGTGCGATCATGCCGATGGTCATTCCGCCCTTGTAGCGGCCGAGGTACGGGAGCAATCGCACGAGCTGCTTCCAGCCAGGCGTCCGGGCTTCTACTGCGCGGGGTTTCGATGCGACTTGAACTGCTGCGGCGCTCACTATTGGACTCTCATCTCCGGCATTTCGAGCGAATTGGTTTCGCCCAGAAACTGTTCATAGTTTCGATCGAGGGATTGATAACGCTTCACCTTAGGATTCCATTTTACGCCGATGGTTTGCACGTAGC
>Ga0302180_10000628_pt1 | contig 28247 bp, 27 predicted proteins | sample I_Palsa_E3_2_FD_200575 | JGI IMG/M metagenome (GOLD analysis project Ga0302180, IMG submission 200575) | Peat permafrost microbial communities from Stordalen Mire near Abisko, Sweden - I_Palsa_E3_2 | ecosystem: Environmental > Terrestrial > Soil > Palsa > Peat permafrost | place: Sweden...
TAGGCGGCAACCTCGTGAAGCGAATGTCAAATCCAAAGCTCCACTAGCACTTATAGTTGCTAGTGGTCCTTTGATCCTAACATTCGCATGATAGCCTACCGAAATGGGATGCGAATGTTAGAATCGGACCACTAGGTATCGTCAATCGTCAATCGTCAATGATGAAGAGTCCGGGTCGGCAACAGCCGGCTCGTCATCTTTGTGCATGATTGCTCGCTTCGCACCCGGTCCGCACCATTGTAAGTGAGTTACAGTGCGGACGTAGCGAGGGCTGGAACGGTGACAGTAGCGGTATTTGTCCTACTTGCCGGCCTGATGGGCGCAAGCGGCGTCATCCTTGCCGCCGCCGGCGCGCATGCTGCCCCTAACGCCGGCGTCGAAAGCGCGGCCTATATGCTTTTATTTCACGCCGCTGCCGTGCTCGGCGCCGCCGCGCTCACGCAGCAGGCTCTGTTTTGGCGGCCGCTGATGCTCGGGATTCTTAGCGCTTGGATCGTCGGGGCTGCGCTCTTTTCGGGCGATATCGCGGTTCGGATTTTCGCCGGCCACCGCCTATTTGCGATGGCTGCCCCTACAGGCGGCACTATCCTGATTGCCGCGTGGCTTGCGCTCGCCGGCGCCGCCATTTGCGCGCTCATTCGCCACGCCGGTTGACCGCTTCGGCATCAATCGTCGCTTCTTGATTGGGCATCGGTGAGCCTTTTTAGGCCCTTAATGCGCGCACGCCGCTAGGCGTGGGAATTGCATATCCGGTCCTTAGCCGCACTGGCGATTTACGGCGCGAGGATGCCCATGAGCGAGCCTGTTCATCCGGTTGACCAGATATTGCCCTATCCGAAGCTTGGTGCGCTCGGTCTGCAACACGTGCTGGTCATGTATGCCAACGCGGTTGCTGTACCGCTGATCATCGGCGGCGCGCTGCATCTGTCGAAGGATCAGCTCGCCCTACTGATCAACGCCGACTTATTTGCTTGCGGAATAGCCACATTGATCCAAACGGTCGGCTTCGGGCCGTTCGGCATCCGTTTACCCATCATCATGGGCGTGACCGCGGTGTCGATCTCGCCGATGCTGGCGATGGCAGCCATGCCGGGCGTCGGACTGACCGGAATCTATGGCGCGGTTTTGGTCGGCGGCATTTTCGGCCTCTGCGTCGCGCCGTTCGTCAAATACGTGCTGCGCTTCTTTCCGGCGGTGGTCACCGGTACGATCATCACCATGATTGGCGTGGTGCTGATGCGAGTCGGCGTCAATTGGGCGGGCGGCGGGGCAGGGAAGGCGGACTTCGGCGCGGCCGGCTATTTGTTGGTCGCCGGATTGGTGCTCCTCGTTATCCTGCTGCTGATTAAGCTCACGCGCGGCTTCCTCCAGAACGTCGCCGTGTTGATCGGCATTACCGTCGGCTACCTCGTGACCATCGCGCTCGGCTGGACGGATTTCACCGGCATCGACAATGAGCCGATCGTGCGCGTGGTGTTGCCGTTGCAGTTCGGCTGGCCGCAGTTTTATCTGATCCCATGCCTGACCATGTGCCTCGTGGTGACCATCGTCTTTATCGAGGCGACCGGGATGTTCCTCGCGCTCGGTGCCATGACCGGTCGGAAGGTCGACGCCGACGATATAAAACGCGGCCTGCGTGCGGATTCACTCGGCACCGTTATCGGCGCCATCTTCAACACGTTTCCCTATGTCTCATACTCGCAGAATATCGGTCTGGTCGGTGTGACCGGCGTGTACAGCCGCTGGGTCTGCGTCGCCGGCGGCGTCATTATGCTCGTGCTTGGTCTCATTCCGAAGCTTGCGTTCATTGTTGCGTCAGTGCCGCAATGCGTGCTCGGCGGCGCCGGCTTCATTATGTTCGGCATGGTGGCGGCGACCGGCATCAAGATTCTTTCGACCGTGGATTACGCCAAGCAGCGCAACAGTGTCCTTGTGGTGGCCATCTCCATCGGCTTCGGCCTTATTCCGATCGTGGCGCCGACCTTCTTCCACGTTTTCCCGGACACCCTGAAGCCGATCTTCGGCGATGGCATCATCCTGACGTCGATTTCAGCGGTTCTGCTTAACGCGTTTTTCAATAAAACCAGCGCCGAACAAGGCGAAGCTGATACGTTCTTTGCTGCCCAGGCCGCCGAACACATCTAATCGGCGCCGGCGAGGAAAGCCGTCTTACAGCCGCACTTTGCCGGCGGTAATGCGTGCGAAAAGCGCGGCATCGAGGCGGACAAAGGCCTTTTTCGCCGGATCGTCGAAATAGATCGCGTCGCTCGTTGCTGCGGGGTCAAAACCTTCGCGCTGCAAATTGGTTTTGGTGTGCTTGAAGGTGGCGGTCGCTTCGAGCCGATCGGCAACGCGCAGGAATAATGGGCGCGCGTAGGGCGGCAGCCAGGCGGCGAGATGCCCGCGTAGCGCATCTAAATCAAGATTGCCATTGGAAATGGTCGCCGCCATGCCGGCGGCGCCCTCCGTCCCGGGCACGCGCACGCCGTAAACATTGGCTTCTTTGACCCCAGGAAACGCGCCGATGGCGGCCGCGACTTCCGAGGTGGAAACATTTTCGCCTTTCCAGCGAAACGTATCGCCGATGCGGTCGACGAAATAATAGAAGCCGCTTTCGTCAACGCGCATGAGGTCGCCGGTGCGGTACCAGGCGTCGCCGCGCTCGAATACGTCGCGCAAGACTTTCTGCCCGGACTGCTCCGCTCTGCTGTAGCCTTCGAACTCGCCGCTGATACGAGCGGAAGCATCGTGGATACGGCCGATCGCTTCGCCACTTTCGCCGGTGGCGCAACGGAGGCAATGCCCGTCTTCACCGCGCATCGGGAAACCGCTCTCGTCGTCGAATTTCACCAGCGCCAAGGGAAAGCGGTGGCGCAGAAAGGGCGGAACGCGGCCAATGGCGCCAATCTTGCCCTCGACATTATAGAGCGAAAAATTGCCCTCTGTGGACGCGTAAAACTCGAGGATGCGCGGAATTGCAAATCTCGTTTGGAATTTCTCCCAGATGTCGCCGCGAAGTCCGTTGCCGCAAGCCAGCCGCAGCCGATGCGCGCGCTCACGCGGATGGCTTGGCGCGTTCACCAGATAGCGGGCAAGTTCGCCGATATATTGAAATAGAGTGCAGCCACCGTCGGCAATATCATCCCAGAACTGATGCGCGGTAAATTTGTCGCGGATGAGTACCGAGCCGCCGCGAACCAGGGCGGCGCCTGTCGCGACGATCCCGCCGACACTGTGATACATCGGCAGGCAATTGTAGACGCGATCAAGCGGGCCGGTATTCATGAGGCCAGCGAACCACAAACTCCAGGTCAGTACCCGCCGGTGGCTGACATTAGCCGCCTTGGGCAGGCCGGTCGTGCCGGAGGTGTAAATCAAGAGGGCGCGGTCGGTGATCGTTACCGATCGCCGCTCCAAGGGGCTCAATGTGTCGCCGGAGAGCGTGGCGACCACGTGATCGATGCTTTCGAACGCGCCGTCACCGCCATGAGCCCAGATTGTCGGATGGGTCTGCAGGCTTGGCTTGAGGGTTTGCAATTCCTCAGAAAACTCGGCCGCGGCAATAAGATGTTTCGGCGTTACGGCATCGATGCAATGGGCGAGTGACGGGCCGCGCAGCTGCGTATTGATCAGCGCCACCACCACGCCGACCGTGGTAAGTCCGAGCCAAATGGCCATGTATTCCGGCCGGTTCGGCATCATCAGACAGACCGTTTCGCCCTTGGCAATGCCTTGAGCGACGGCCCAGCGAGCATAAGCATTGGAGCGCGCCGCGAGCTCCCCGTAGGTCAAGCTCTCGTCAGAGGAGATGAGCGCGTGCGCATCGGGAGACGTCTTCGCCATATCGTCGATGATGTCGAACAAAAGGCGGTTCGGCTCTTTCCCGATCTGGGTGGTGGCTTCGAGCGCGCGCAGCCAGTCGCGATGCGCCGTTGCGCCGACGCTCGGTTCGCGTCTCGTGCGTTCGGTTTCGAGCAGAGCCATCGCCAACAATGATGACCGAACAAAGTAAATCTTTCGCTTTGAGATTGTGCAAAATTTTAGCCATTCGATGGCGGAGCGATTAAGGTTACTCCTTCTAATCTTCGATCGTTAAGTTGTTTGCTGTGCGCGCGACGGATAAAAAACGAAAAGGGGATAGCATCCGTGAGGGGTAGAGATCGCGACACGGCGGGGAATTATGAAAAGCGATACGGTGGCTATCCACGGCGGTTACGAAACTGAGCCGACCACTAAAGCCGTCGCTGTCCCCATCTATCAGACTGTCGCTTACGAGTTCGACAGCGCCGATCAGGGCGCTGCGCTCTTTAATCTCGAAATCGAAGGTCATCGTTACAGCCGGATCAGCAATCCGACGACGGCGGTGCTCGAGCGGCGGGTTGCCGCGCTCGAGGGCGGCCTGGAAGCGCTGTGTGTCAGTTCTGGCCAGGCCGCGCTCAATTACGCCGTCCTCAATCTGACCGCGATCGGCACCAACGTCGTTTCCATTCCCCAGCTTTACGGCACCACCCACACCCTGTTCGCTCACACTCTGCCGAGCCAAGGCGTGCAGGTTCGCTTCGCCGAGTCTGACAAGGCCGACGCGCTCGAACGGCTGATTGACGACCAAACGCGTGCTCTGTTCTGCGAGAGCATCGGCAATCCGGCCGGGAACATCTGCGACATCGAGGCGCTGGCGGCGGTCGCCGCGCGGCATGGCATTCCGCTCATTGTCGACAACACCGTTGCCACGCCGATCTTGCTACGTCCGATTGATTACGGCGCCGACATCGTCGTGCACTCGCTGACGAAGTTCATGGGCGGCCACGGTACCACGCTCGGCGGCGCCATCGTCGATTCAGGACGCTTTCCCTGGCGCGCCAACGCCAGGCGCTTCCCGATGTTCAACGAGCCCGACCGCTCTTACCACGGATTGGTCTATACGGATCACTTCGGTGCGGCCGCCTACATTGCGCGATGCCGCAGCGTTTATCAGCGCACGACCGGCGCGGTTCTCTCGCCGCTGTCTGCGTTCCTTTTGCTGCAAGGCATCGAGACCGTTGCCTTGCGAGTCGAGCGGCACGTCGACAACGCACGGCGGGTGGCGGAATTCTTGCGTGCCGATCCGCGCGTGCAATGGGTCAATTACGCCGGGTTTGCCGATAACCCGTATCACCCCATGGCGCAAAAATACTTTCCCGGGCGCGCCTGCTCGATTTTGACCTTCGGCATCGCCGGAGGATTTGAGGCGGGAAAATCGTTCTACGATGCGCTCAAGCTGTTCAAGCGGCTGGTCAATATGGGTGACGCCAAATCTCTTGCGTGTCACCCCGCATCGACGACGCATCGCCAAATGTCGCCGGCTGAGCAGGAAAAAGCCGGGGTGCGGCCGGAAATGATCCGGCTCTCGGTCGGCATCGAACACATCGATGACATTCTCGTCGACCTCGACCAGGCGCTCGGCGCCGCGCAATCGTTTCGCTCGCCGTTGATAGCGGCCGAATAATTGCCGGTATAACGTCGATGCCAATTCTCCTCGATACGTCCCGGTCTTGCGCAAGCGCTGAGTTGCGCGGCGACAATTGCCTGACCATCGGGCTTGTCAACAACATGCCGGATGCGGCGCTTGACGCGACCGAGCGGCAGTTTATCGCCTTGGTCAGGGCTGCATCGCCCGGCCTGATTGTCCGCTTCAAGCTGTTTTCAGTGCCGGAGATTCCGCGCAGCGCTCAGGCGCGCGCGGCGCTCGTGACGCGATACCGCGATGTTTCAGAACTTTGGGACACGCATCTCGACGGTCTGATCGTGACCGGCAACGAGCCGCGCGCCGCTTCGCTACGTGACGAGCCATATTGGCCCAGTCTGACCAAATTGATGGCGTGGGCGGAGCACAATACCGATTCGACGATCTGGTCCTGTCTTGCTGCGCACGCCGCCGTTCTCTATGCCGACGGCATTGAACGCGAGCTCCGGCCAGAGAAGCTGTTCGGGGTGTTCCACTGCGATATCGTCCGCTGGCATGCGCTAACCACCGGCATGCCGTCGCGGTTTCCCGTTCCACACTCGCGGCACAACGATCTCCCCGCCGCGGCGCTTAATGCCTCCGGCTATCGCGTCCTGAGCCGATCAGCCGCGACCGGTGCCGATATGTTCGTCGGGCCCGATCGCGGCGCTTCAACGTTTGTGTTCTTTCAAGGCCATCCAGAATACGATGCGGATTCGCTCGCGCGTGAATATCGCCGCGATGTCGCTCGCTTTTTGCGCGGCGAGCGCGACAATTTTCCGGCGTTGCCGCAGGGCTACTTCGACGATGCGGCCAGCAAGCTGATCGGAGACTTCTGCGCCCGCGCCCGAACGGAACGGACCGAAAAGCTTATTAGACATTTTCCCATGAAAGCGATCGAAGGCGGATTGCAAAACACTTGGCAGGCGCCGGCAACCGGCATCTATCAAAACTGGGTGGCCTATTTGCAGGAGCGAAAGGCAAAGCGTCGGGCTCCGGTTTGGCCGGTCCAGCGCATTAGTCGCGAAACAGTCAGGCGTGCGCAGGCCCAGGTTGCAAGCCTCGTTGACAAGCCGGTGGCGGTTCCTTAAGCAACCGGCAACAACGCCGGATTGCTCCCATGAAAGTCCGTAATTCACTGAAATCGCTTCGCGGTCGGCACCGCGACAACCGGATCGTGCGCCGCAAGGGCCGCGTTTACGTCATCAATAAGACGCAGCGCCGCTTCAAAGCCCGCCAGGGCTAAAGGCACGCTCAAATCATATTGGGCTCGTTCACGCCGCTGTGACCGGAATTCGGCCTTGCTGTGCCGCATTCCCCGGTTAGACTCGTCGTCATGGCTTGGCGATTCACCGGCCGTTTTGTCCTTTTGGCACTCCTGCTTTCAGCCGCCTTCTCGGCAGCGGCACCCTCATTTGCGCAGAGCGGCCCGGAGGCCAGGCCCGCGCCCGACTGGGTGACGCCGCCCAACGATTTGCCGCGGCAGGACCGCGGCCAGCGCACACCGAGCCTCGATACGCTGTTCGATGCGCTCAAGATCGCGCCCGACGCCGAGAGCGCCAAGGCCATCGAGACCCGCATCTGGGCCGTTTGGATGATTTCCGGCAGCGATACGTGCAATCTGCTGATGGGCCGGGCAAAAGCTGCCGCCGACGAGAAAGACTACGACCTTGCGATCAAGCTCCTCGATGCCGTCGTCGAGATCAAGCCGGGCTATGTCGAAGGATGGAACCGCCGCGCCACGGTCTATTATCTGATGAACGACTATGGCCATTCCCTGGCGGATATCCGCGAAGTGCTTGCCCGCGAACCGCGCCACTTCGGGGCGCTGGCCGGTTTGGGCCTAATCCTGCAAGAGCTTGGTGACGACGCGCACGCTCTCGAAGCCTATCGCCGCGCGCTTGCGATTAATCCGCACCTGGAGCATGTCGGCGAAACGGTAAAGACGCTGCGGGAGAAGGTCGAAGGCCGCGATATCTGATACCATTCTTTCCGCCCCGCTGAGAAAGGATGGACGATCTCATGCCTGATATTGCCGCCGACAAAGTCGCTATCCGCGAATTAGTAGAAAACTGGGCCGTGTGGCGCGACGCCCGCCTGTGGGATCGCTTCCGCACGGTTTGGCATGCGGAGGGCCGCATGATGGCGACGTGGTTCCAGGGCGGCTTTGAGGAATTCATCAAGGTCAATGACGAAGGCTGGGCCCGCGGGGTGCGCATCTTGCACTTTCTCGGCGGCACTTCGATCGAGGTTTCCGGTCATCGCGCCACCGCGCAGACCAAAATGACCATTTCACAGCGCGCCCCGGTCGACGGGGTGATCTGCGACGTGGTGTGCACGGGGCGGTTCCACGATTTCATCGAAAAACGTGACGGCCGCTGGGGGATCGTCTTGCGTCAGCCGATTTACGAAAAGGATCGGCTCGACCCGGTCGATCCGTCAGCTACGCTTGTGCTGGACAAAGATTTGCTGGCGCGCTTCCCGGAGGGCTATCGGCATCTCGCCTACTTGCAGAGCAAGATCGGTTACAAAGTCAAACCGGATATGCCGGGCATAGAAGGACCGGAGCTGGAAAAGCTTTGTGCTCGCGGCGCGGCTTGGTTGAAGGGCGAGCCGCTTGGTGTTTAGGCGCGAAGTCAGCGCCGCTGGGCGGCGCTCATTCGCATGACCGCGCTGATTACCATTGTCGTCATTTTCTTGGCTGGCGCCGCGGCCACGATGGCTTCCGCGTGGCTCATTGAGCGGCGGAATCCGCCTCACGGCCGTTTTATCGAAGTCCACGGCTTGCGGCGGCACATCGTTGAACTCGGAAACAGCTCGAACGCGAGCGATAATCTGCCCATCGTTCTCCTCCACGGCGCCGGAGCCAACCTTAAGGACATGGAGATCGCCGTAGGCGAGCGGCTCGCCGCACGCCACCGCGTCATTCTCGTCGATCGGCCCGGATTCGGATTCAGCGCGCGCAAGAAGGGCGGTGAGAATACGCCCACCGAACAAGCGGTCATTTTGGACGAACTCTTCGGCCGGCTCGGCGTCGATCGCGCCATTGTTGTCGGCCATTCGTGGGGCGGCACGCTGGCGCTCACCTTCGCGTTGGATTATCCGCAGCGGGTCGCCGGGCTGGTTCTCATCGCACCGCCTACGCATCCTGCGCTGCGTTTCTTCAGCTTGAACAAGTTACTTGCTTCTCCGGTCGGCTGGCTGTTTGCGCACACGCTGGCGTTGCCGTTGGGTGCGTTGTTCATCGAATTGGGCATTCGCACCGCCTTCCTGCCGCAATCTATTCCCTCTGGTTACTCAAAGCGTTCCGCCGCGTGGCTCATCCTGCGGCCGGCCGCGCTGATGGCCAACTGGTCCGATGTCGGCGTCCTCAACGCGTTTCTGGAGAAACAAGTCGCCCGCTATGGCGCCCTGAATGTTCCGACTATCGCACTCAATGGCGACCGGGACCCGCTGGTGCCGCCGCAACGCCATGCTCTAAAGCTCGCCGAACTCGCGCCGGTCGCAAAAGTCGAGGTACTGGAGGGCTTCGGCCATATGCTGCACCATGCCGCGGCTGATCGCATCGCTGCGGCCATCGAAGAAATGATCAAGAGCCTGCGGGACGCAAGGCAAGGAGCGGCCGCGCCGATCGATTGATACGCGCCGCTACCTGCGGGCGCTGGCGGCGCCGGCAACGTAGGCAACCCGGATCATATTCGTCGCGCCCGGCGTACCCAAAGGCACCCCCGCCACGATAATGACCCGCTCACCGGCTTTGGCGAAATCTTCTTTGCTGGCGATCTCGCAGGCGCGCTCGACCATGTCGTCCTGGTCGCGCGCATCCTCCGCGACGACGCAGTGAATACCCCATACCAGCGACAATTTTCGTCCGGCTCCAAGCATGGGCGAAATAGCGACGATCGGCGACCGCGGCCGTTCCCGCGCGACCCGCATTCCGGTCGCGCCCGATGAGGTCCAGCAGACGATCGCCGCAAGGTCGAGGGTTTCGGCGACTTGCCGCGCCGCCGCGGCAATGGCATCGGCGCCGGTCGGCTCGGGCTCGGTGTGCAGGACATGAAGTGCCGGAAGGTAGATTCCTTCTTCTCTTTCCACTTCCTCGGCAATTTTATTCATCGTCGCCACCGCTTCGATCGGGTATTGGCCCGCGGCCGATTCGGCGGAGAGCATGATGGCGTCGGCGCCATCGAAAATGGCAGTGGCAACGTCCGAGACTTCGGCGCGGGTCGGCACCGGGCTCGAGATCATCGATTCCAGCATCTGGGTCGCGACGATCACAGGTTTGCCGGCGCGGCGACAGGCGCGCGTCATCTCCTTTTGCACGCCGGGCACCTTCTCCAGCGGCATTTCAACTCCCAAATCGCCGCGCGCCACCATCAGCGCGTCGGCAAGGTCGAGAATCTCGTCGAGTCGGGAGACCGCTTGCGGCTTTTCGATCTTGGCCATCACCGCCGCGCGGCCGCGTGTGATTTTCTTCGCTTCGGCGACGTCCTCGGGGCGCTGGATGAACGATAAAGCGACCCAATCAATCCCGGCATCGAGCGCCGCTTCGAGGTCGGCGATATCCTTCGGCGCCAGAGCGGCAAGGGGCACCACGGTATTGGGAAGGCTTACGCCCTTGCGGCTCGAGACTTTGCCGCCGACGTTCACTCGCGCGACAATCCGCCGGGGTTCGACCAGTGCGGCGGTGAGCCGTAGCTTGCCGTCGTCGATCAGCAAACTGTCGCCCGGCTGGATGGCGGCGAAGATCTCCGCATGCGGCAGGTTGACCCGCGTCGAGTCGCCGGGCGCCGGATCGGTATCGAGCACGAAATCCTGGCCGGCATCGAGTTGGGCAGATTCATTCTTGAAGTTACCAAGCCGCAATTTCGGACCCTGCAAATCGACCAAAATGCCGATCGGCCGATTGCACTCCGATTCGATTGAGCGAATTATCTGCACGAGCTCGCGCATCTTGTCGTGCGCGGTGTGGCTCATGTTGATGCGAAATACGTCGGCGCCGGCCTCGAACAACTTACCGATCATGCTCCGGCTCGAAGAGGCCGGTCCGAGCGTCGCCACCAGTTTGGTGCGCCGACGCCGCCTCATCGATTTCCCGGGGGTGCGATCGAGGTGGGTGCGCTTGGCCCCGTGCGGCCGCCCCCGGGCGTGGCTCGCGCGCCGTTAGCCGGCGCTGTTGGGGAGAGAGGATTATCGCCCGGCAAAGGATGCTGCGGCGCCTGTTCGCTTGATTCGGTAAGCTGGACCGTCCAGGCGCGCTGTTCGCCGGTGTCGACCTCGAAAAAGCCGGTGCGGTCGAAGCCGCGGGCCAGGCAATCGGCGATGCCCCGGATCGTGAACTCCTTGTCGCGGGTGCACATAACGGCCTGTCCCATCCACTCGCCGCCACGATCGTAGTCGATCGCATAAACGTAATAGAAACGGGCCACGAGGTTGCCCTTGAGAATGGTCTCACAAGTATGTGACGGCAAATTCCACCAGCCTTCGGTGGTCCAGCCTTCGGCATCCTTGTAGCCGACGGCAACGCCGACGCGGCTGGCCGTGTTGTTGCATAAACGAAAATCCGCGGCTGCCGGTTCGGTCGTCGCGCCTAGAAACAGCAACGCTGCCGCAAGCGCGAATGGCGCGGGTGTCGCCGCAATGACGAGTTCCCGAAGTCTGCGCTCAATCCGCGCGCGCGCGAGCAATGGCGCCCCCATCCCGAGATCGATCGCGTCCTTCATTGGCAGTTCAGAATCCGGTTATTGGCTATGTGTCAATAAGAATGGCGCGGAAGTCGGTGACGTTAGTGAACGTCGGACCCGGGCGGAATAAGTCGCCGATGCCATTGAAGAATCCCGTAGAATCGTTGTCGTCGAGAAAGGCGGCGGCATCTAGGCCGGCCGCCCTTGCCCGATTAAGCGTGCTCGGATCGACGAAGGCGCCGGCCGGGTCGCTGCTTCGGCCGCCGCCGCCATCGGTTCCATCCGTATCCGCGGCGAGCGCACAGACCCGCGCCGCGCCCTCCAAATTCGCGGCGAGTGCGAGAGCATATTCCTGGTTAGGACCGCCGCGGCCTTTGCCGCGCAGCGTGACGGTCAACTCGCCGCCGGACAGCACCGCCACGCGACGACCTTGCGCCAGGATCTCGCGAGCAAGCTGCGCGTGCTCGCGGGCAATTTCGCGAGCTTCGCCCTCCAGGCGGTCGCCTAATATGATGCATTCGTAACCGGCCGCTTGCGCCACCTGCGCGGCGGCGTGCAAAGCGTCGGCCGGTCGGGCGACAATGCGATAGTCGGCGCCGGCGAAGACCGCGTCGCCGGGCTTTGGCGTTTCGTTGGCAGGATCCGAAAGCGCGCGGGTTACGTCTTCCGGCAGCGTGAGGCCGTGCCGCCGCACAATGTCTTGCGCGTCGGCGAGCGTCGTCGGATCGGGCACCGTCGGCCCTGAACCGATCACGGCCGGGTCGTCGCCGGGAACATCGGAAATGGCGAGAGTTACGAGTTTGGCCGGATGAGCGCGCAGCGCGAGCCGGCCGCCTTTGATGCGCGAGAGGTGTTTGCGGACCGTGTTGATCTCTCCGATTGCGGCGCCGCTTCTTAACAGCGCGCGGGTCGTCTCCTGCTTCTGTTCGAGCGTCAGGCCTTGCGCCGGCGCGATCCAATTGGCCGAGGCGCCACCCGACAACAGCACGAGGACAAGATCGCCGCCGTGCACCGCGTCCGCCATCGCAAGCACCCGCTTAGTTGCGGAGATGCCCGCCTGATCCGGTACCGGGTGTCCGGCCTCGATCACCGGGATATGCCGGGTCGGACGGCCATAGCCGTGCCGAGTGACGCCGAGACCGGCAAGCCGCTCGCGCGGCAGGACAACGGCATAATGCGCTTCCGCGACTTCGACCATTGATCCGGCAGCCTTGCCGGCGGCAAGAACGACCAGCCGTCCTCGGTCTGGTGGTTCCGGGAGGTTTGGCGGCAGACAAGCGGAAGGGTGAGCAGCCCCCACCGCGGCGCCGAACAAAGATTCGAGCAGTTGTCGCGCTGAATTCGCCCGGGTGTCCGACATCGCCGCCATATGATTGCGGCGCGCAGGATAGCAACATGCCCCGCGCGTCTCTATCTTCGAGGCATCAATACGCCGCGGAGGACAACATGGCTACCGACAACCCAAGCCGCCTGGAATTGGAAGCGGCGGTCTATCGCCGCCTGGTCGAGCATTTGCGGTCGCGGACCGACGTGCAGAACATCGACCTGATGAACCTCGCGGGTTTCTGCCGCAACTGCCTGTCCAATTGGATGAAGGAAGCGGCCGACAAGCAAGGCGTGCCGCTGACCAAGGAGCAAAGTCGCGAACTTGTTTACGGCATGCCTTACGATGAATGGCGCGCCAAGTATCAGAAAGACGCTTCCGTCGAGCAAAAAGCGGCGTTCGAAAAAGCAAGCCAAAAGCATTGAACTGCGCGTTCTGCGCCGCTCCTCCTGTGTAGTGCTGTGGATGAAGCGCGAAGTGCTTGACCAGAGCCGCTGCGCTTTCGAATGGTCTGCCTGACTTATTGAAATTGTTTCTCTCGCAAAGTCCGGCCGGCGTCTCGATCGGATTCTGCACGTCAGGAGTGCCCGATGGCAATTGCTGCAAACGCCGCCGCCAAGGACGATGAATCGCCCCGCCGCTTTGCCAAGGATCACTTGAAGGCGTTTGTCGAACGAGTCGAAAAATTGGAAGAGGAAAAGAAGGCGATCGCAGACGACATCCGCGATGTTTATGCCGAAGCCAAAGCTACCGGCTTTGACGTCAAGGCGCTCCGTACCATCGTTCGGCTGCGCAAGCAGGACGTCAACGAGCGCAAAGAGTACGAAGCGGTTCTGGAAACCTATATGCACGCTCTTGGGATGCTGAACTAAGCTTCGTTCGAGCAGGCGAGACCGGCGCGCCGTCTACCTCTATTCGCGGCACGGATTTTGAGCCTGCAGCGCACGCCGCGCCGCGCTATCGCGTCCGCGCTCGATGAGAGGCTATTGGAGCTGGGCTGTGCGGAGCGGGTAGGTGACCGTGGATATGAACACGATCGCACTGCCGCTGAAATGATCGTTGGTGAGTCCGGACGCTGGATCGGCGGCAAATGTCATCAGCACGGAATTGGCGGGCTTCACCATCAGCGCCGACAGTGAACGGAAGTCGCGCGCGCCAAGCTCGGTGACGTACAGGAAGCGGTTGACGCTCGGCGACCATACGATTGCACGTAGCCAGGGATCGTCAAGGCGCATGACGTTGGCGAGGATCCCCGGCGATGTCTTCTTCGCGACTGTCAGTATGGCCGACGTAGGCCGCCCGCTGACGCGTTTTACCGCAATGGTCATTTCATCGGCACCGGCGCGGACCGCAACCGGGCCGGTCACCGTCGCTCGCGGCGTCGCCGTGGCGCTGGCGACCGCCGGTGCTTCGCCGTCCGTGGACTCCGCATAGGCGAGAGCGCCTTCCGGCGCGACGCGATCCTGACGCGACGCCGAGAATGGCGGAATGGACTCGGTCGTCTCCGGATCGCTGCTGGCAATCTCCGCGGCCGGTGCAGGGCTCGCAAGTGCAGCAACCGACCTGGCGGCCGCGACCGCCACAGAGCGGATGGCCTCGCCTTCCGGGATGCCTTGCCAGAATCCCCGCGTTTCAATGATTTCATTGGGCGTTGCGGTCGCCGCCTCAGCGCGGGTAATGACGCGCGCTTTCGAAGCAATCTTGATCAGCTTGGTTTTTTCCGCCGCGAGCTTGTCTTCGGCGTTGGAAGCGACCTGAGCGAGCTTCGCCTTTTCCGCGGCGAGCTTGTCTTCCGCGCGGGAGGCGACGTCGACCAGTTTTCGTTTCTCGGCCGCGATCTTGTCGCCGGTCCGGGCGATGGCTGCAGCCAAGGCCGCCTTCGCGCCGGTTCGTTGCGGTTCGACGGTCGAGGCCGTAGCCGCCGGGGCGTCGCCCTCGTCATCTTCGTCGGCCGGCGCCAGGCCGAACAATTTTTTGAATGGACGAGCAATCCGATGCGCAACGCCGCCGTCGGCAATGTCAAACCCGGCACTGCGCGCGGCGTCCAAGGAGGCGTCGGACGGGCTGTCGCCGCGATTCTTGATATCGGCGAGTGCGAGCGCGTAGCCAGGCAATGGCCGTCCGTCGGTCGGAATATGCACGGTGCGGCCATCGGGGAATACGCGGACCAATTGCTCGCGGGTCATGCGCGGCCAGTGTCGTATGCCGCCCGTATCCATGTGGACGAACGGAGACCCGGAGGTCGGATAGAAGCCTACGCCACCACGCTGCAGGCGCAGACCGATAACCCGAAGCTGCTCAAGCGGCACGCCAGGAATGTAGAAATCCATGGCATGGCCGAGTATGTGCTGGCTAAAGCGCGCCACGCCGTTGCTGTGACGGCGGAGCATGGCGTTGGTCTCGGGCGAGCGATAGCCGCAGACCACCCAGATCGGCTCTTTCGACCCGGCCTCCCGCTGCACTTCCCAGATCAAGTCGATGAGATGCGGATCCATCCGCGTCTCTTGTTCCTTTCGCCAGTCGCGCAGGAACCAGTTGATCTTCTCCAGCGCGGCCTCGTCGTAGCGTCCGTCGCGCTTGAAGGTGATGGTGATGTCCTCGCTCGTATGCATGTGATGCATCGAGATCGTGCGGGTGTCGCCTTCGGCGATGGCGTTTTGCAAACCGCGCGAACCGAAGAGGAGGGCGAAAAGGGCTAAGCTGCAGGCATAGAATGCGGGAGCCGCAGCGATGCGAAAGCTATTTGGCCGCTCCCCAACAAAGCCCACTGGCGTCCCCGCGTTGACACACCGGATCGGTGCGATCCGCCGCGGCATCCCCACCGCAGCGAAACCCGTAACACAGCGTTCACGTGGGAAGGGTTAACGGAAAATTACCCCGGTCACCCACCCCCTACCCGACCGGATTAACCGTGTAGTGTGGCAAAAAATGGCCATTTCGGGCTTGCGGCACTTCGATGCGCCAGATCGTCCAAAATAAGGGTAACGCTTTCCTACGGCCGCTCAATTGCGGTTTATCAATAGTTATCAATCGGTTAGGGAGACGTCCCGCCGGCGCGCAGACGATCAGACTTGAAAAGCCGAAGGCCGGACGCGGTTTTAGCGCCGCCGGTCGCCTCATTGACTGGTCCCGACGGACGCGGCGAACTCCCCGGCCGGGGAGGGCAAGGATCATCATGCGGCCTGCGGAGATTGCCTACCCGATCGGACACTGGCGCGCTTCTGTTCGTGTCACCAAGCGAAGCTTGTGAACGGTCGCCTCGTCTATTCCACGCAAATTGAAATCTGCCGTAAAGTCGCAACAGCTCGCTTCCGCTGCCACAGACGGGGCCTTTCATGTCCGCGCAGACCGACGCAAGTCCTGCCGCTAACCGAACCGCAGCGGGCGCCGCGGAGCCGGTCTGGTACGCCTCCTATCCACCGGGAATTCCGCGCACCATCGACCCGGACTCTTATCCATCATTGACGGCAATGCTGCTCGACGCCTGCGCTCGGCATGCTGATCATCCCGCCTTCGAGTGCCTCGGCTCGCAGATGAGCTTTACGGGATGGGACCAGGTCAGCCGCAACTTCGCGGCGTTTCTCGTTGAACAACTTGCGTGCAAGCCGGGCGATCGGGTCGCGATCATGCTGCCGAACCTTATCGCTTACCCGGTAGCGTTTCTCGGCGCGCTCCGGGCGGGACTTGTCGTCGTCAACGTCAACCCGCTCTACACCCCGCGCGAGCTCGGAAATCAGCTCAACGATTCGGGCGCCACCGTCATCGTGATCATGGAGAATTTCGCACACAAACTTGAGTCCGTGTTGAACGACACGCCAATTAAGCACGTGGTGGTGGCGAGGCTCGGCGATTTCATGCCGACGTTGAAACGCACGCTGTTTAATTTTGTCAACGGTTACATTCGACGGGCTGTGCCGGCGTGGCAAATCAAGAATTGCACATTGCTGCAAACGGCCTGTGACCGTGCTCCAAGCCCGTACTACGCCGACGAAAAGCTTCCGTCCGCGGCCCCCGCGGTGCTGCAATATACCGGCGGCACGACCGGCATCCCCAAGGGCGCCGTACTGACACACCGCAATCTGGTCGCGAACTGTTTGCAATGCCGGGCGTGGATCGCGCCGAATCTTCCGGAAGAGAAGGGCAGCGTGCTGACGCCGTTGCCGCTCTATCACATCTTTTCGCTCACCGCGAACCTGTTGGCGTTTGCCCTGATGGGCGGATTGAGCGTGCTCGTTCCCGACCCGCGCGATCTGAAGGGACTCATTCGCACCATGCGCCGTGCGCGGGTGACCACGATGACCGGCGTCAACACGCTGTTCAACGCGCTCCTTAACCGACCTGACTTCGTGACGTTGGATTTTTCCAGCCTGAGCTTCGCGATCGGCGGTGGCGCCGCCGTGCAAAGCGCGGTCGCGACACGCTGGCGCGAACTGACCGGCAGCCATCTCGTCGAAGGCTACGGTTTGACGGAAACGTCTCCAGTCGTCTGCATCAATCCTGTCAAAAGTCCGAAACTCGGAACGGTTGGACTGCCGGTGTCCTCTACGGAGGTCGCCATCCGCGACGATAACGGCAACGATCTAGCCATCGGCGAAGCGGGCGAGATTTGCGTGCGCGGGCCCCAGGTCATGCAGGGTTATTGGCGGCGGCCCGACGAGACCAAACTCGTTCTCACCCAAGACGGCTGGCTGCATACCGGCGACATTGGAGCGCTCGACGCGCAGGGCTTTCTGAAAATCCTCGATCGCAAGAAGGACATGATCAACGTCTCCGGCTTCAAGGTCTTCCCCAACGAGGTCGAGGACATCATCGCGCGGCACCCCGGCGTCCTCGAAGCGGCGGTCATCGGGGTGACCGATTCACAAACCGGGCAGGGGGTGAAGCTCTTTGTCGTCAAGCGCGATCCGGCGCTCAATGCGGCGGAAATCAAGAGATTCGCCCGCGAGAACCTTGCCGCTTACAAGGTACCGAAGATCATCGTTTTCGTTGACGCCTTGCCGAAGAGCAATATCGGCAAGATCATCCGCAAAGACTTGAAATGACGAGCGCGGCCGCTGCCTGGTGGTCCGATTCTAACATTCGCATTCCAGTGCGCCAGGCCATCATGGGAATGTTAGAATCGAAGGACCACTAGTGTCCCGATTCCGAAGTTCGTGTCATTGTGCGGAACTGTCGTTTTGCGAACTTCGGAATCGAAAGGGACACTAGCAAATTATTTTTCTAGTGTGGCTTTTGGTTCAGGAGTCCGCATGACGCGTTTGCGGCAAGAATGATGCGGACTTCGGAACCGCCACACGAACAAGTATAAGTACTAGTGGAGCTTTGGATTTGACATTCGCTTCTGGAGTTCGCGGCCCAGTTGGTAGCCAATGTCAAATCCGCTCCACTACCAGGCGTCAATGCGCCATCAGCACAGGGAGCTTGGCATTCGCCAGGACGTGCCGTGTGGTGCCGCCGAAAATCATCTGCCGAAGCCGGCTTTGCGTATACGCACCCTTGATGATGAGGTCGCAGCCAAGTTCCTCCGCTTTTGCCAGGATCACCTGGCCTGCGCTGATTTTCCCGGCGGCCATTGCAATCGCCTCGGCGGCGATGCCGTTGGCGCGGAGCGCCTGCGCCATTTCGACGCCACTCGGTCCCGCAACGGTCGCTCCTTCGACGGTCAAAATCGTGACACGCTCGGCAGCGCGAAGAATCGGCATGGAAAAAGCCATGGTACGCGCCTGTTCGGTCGAGCGGTTCCACGCGATCAGGACGTTGACGCCAAGGGATCGCGGCGACGTCGGCGGCGCAATGAGGACCGGACGGCCGCTTTCGAACAGCGCCGATTCAAGCGTCACCATCGCCGGGCTCTGCCACTCTTCGCCCGGCCTTGCCAATACGATGATGTCGAAGACCCGGCCGTAGCTGCCGACGAATTCATGGCCGCTTGGGGCGGCCGGGAGCCACGTCCAGGATAGCGAAGCTGTCCCTGCGCCGTCCGCGCGGCGTGGCAAATTGTGAGTTTCCATGAATGAGCGAAACAGGCTTTCGGCCTGACGCACCATTTCCGCGTCGTTCTCTTTGACCGCGACCATGGTCAAACCCGCGTCCGGGTCCATGGCCAGCATATCGGCGACCGCGGGCCTTAAAGGGAATCCCTCGATACAGCTTTCGAACTTTCTTGCCAGCAGCAGAGCCGTATCCAACGCCGAGACCATCGGCGCATTTTGTTCGGCGTTGTATTCAATCGGAACAAGAATGGTCTTCATTGCGCGGCCTGCGGAGCATACCAGTTCGAGCAATCATACTGCCGTCGGCGCGAGGCGGATAGTGCAGGGACATTCTTGATCTTGACGGCGCCACGTAGAGCACGCTAGCCGCGAGGCACTGGAGATTTTCATGGCCGTCTACACCGACGTCGCGGCGGAAGACCTTGCGCTCTTCCTCGCGGATTACGATATCGGCGGCCTTTTAGCCTACAAGGGAATCGCCGAAGGCGTCGAGAACTCGAATTTCCTGCTCCACACCAGCCGCGGCTATTTCATCCTGACCCTCTACGAGCGGCGGGTGGCGGCGGGTGATCTGCCCTTCTTCTTGGCACTGATGGAGCATCTCGCAAGCCGCGGCATCACCTGCCCACAACCGGTGAAAACCCGTGCCGGGCAAACGCTCGGGCGGCTGGCCGGCCGGCCGGCGGCGATCGTTACCTTCCTCGACGGCATGTGGATGCGGCGGCCGAGCGCCGCCCACGCCGCAGCATTGGGCGAGGCCTTGGCCCAGCTGCATCTCGCCGGCGCCGATTTCGGCATGCGTCGCGACAATGCGCTCTCGGTCACCGGTTGGCGGGCGCTCTACGAGGCGTGCCGGGAACGCGCAAATACGGTACAGGGCGATTTGCGGCAAGTGCTCGCAGCCGAACTCGAGCGGCTCGAGCGCGATTGGCCGCAAGGCCTGCCGCAGGGTGTGATCCACGCCGATCTGTTTCCCGACAACGTTTTTTTCCTCGGCAACAAGCTGTCCGGCTTGATCGATTTCTACTTCGCCTGCACCGACACGCTGGTCTACGACGTGGCCATTTGCCTCAACGCCTGGTGCTTCGAACCCGATCATTCCTACAACGTGACCAAGGGGCGGGCGCTGTTGGCTAGTTACGCGCGGACCCGGCCGCTATCGGCGCGCGAGTGGGAGAACCTGCCGCTATGCGCGCGCGGCGCCGCGGTGCGTTTTCTCCTGACGCGGTTGGTGGATTGGCTCGACGTGCCGCCAGGCGCCCTGGTGCGGCCGAAGGACCCCATCGAATACTTACGCAAGCTGCGGTTTCATCAGAAGGCGACCAGCGCCCGCGACTACGGGATCGACGTGCCGTGAGCCCGCCGCTGCCGCACGTCATCATTCACACCGACGGCGCTTGTTCGGGCAATCCCGGTCCGGGCGGATGGGCCGCTATCCTCGCCTTCGGCGAGAGCGAGAAGGAGCTCAAAGGCGGCGAGCTTTTAACCACGAATAATCGCATGGAGCTGATGGCGGCGATTGCCGCGTTGGAAGCTCTCAAGCGGCCCTGCCGGGTCGATCTGCACACCGACAGCCAATATCTGCGCAGCGGCATCACGTCTTGGATCACGAAATGGAAGCAAAACGGATGGCGAACCGCGGACAAGAAACCGGTGAAAAACGCCGATCTGTGGCGGCGCCTCGATGCCGCGCTCGGCGACCACGAAATTCGCTGGCATTGGGTACGCGGCCATGCCGGGCACGACGTCAATGAACGCGCCGACCTACTCGCCCGGGGGGCGATCGATGAAATCCGCAACAACGCGAGAGCTACGGATTAAGGCGTGCGAATTCACCCTTAATTTCAATGTTGATTTATTTTCAACGCTGTTTTGGTATGACCAAAGCCTGACGGGGCCTCGGAGCCAGCCCCGCTTTTAAATAGGCCTTCGATGACCCCACTTCTGCGCCGAACCTCGGTCCACTCGACCAAACGGGAGCTCGCCGCGGTAACCCCGCTGATCACGGGCGAAGTTCAAGCCGAGAAGGATCAGATGCGCGCGGAGTTTGTCATGTCGATTCGGCGGCTCGAGATCGGCATGGAGAGGTTGCGGGAAAAGGCCATGGCCCGCCTTGGGTCGGCCGATAAACGCGCCACCGAGATAAACCACCTGCAAGCCGAACTCGATAACAAGGCGGCGCAGATTGTAACGCTGCGCGCACGCGCCGAGTGGCACAAAACCGTCGCCAGAAAGATTGTCAAACTCCTACTGTTATTTTTCGCTCGGACGCGCCGGCGGCGGACGGCCGTTGCGACGCCGCCGCTCTTCAAGTTTGAACAAGGCCCGCAGTGGGAGTTCAAAAAACAGCCGGTGCAACGCGGCTACGCTTCCGCCGCGACACCGATAGCGGCCAGAACACGGCCGGTGCAAGCTGATCTCGCCGCGGCCGTGACGTTTGCGGCCAAAGCGCACCTGGCCCAAAACGATCGCGCAGCTGCTGCGCCGGCAATACCGGCCAAAGCGCAGCCGGTGCAAAACGATCGCGCAATCGCTGCGCCGGCAATACCTGCCAAAATTCAGCCGGCGCAAAATGGTCCCGCAATCACCGCGACGCCATTGGCGCCTAACGCACAGCCGCCGCAAAGCGACCTCGCGGCCACCGCGGCGGCTATCGCGGCGGTCAATCTCAAGCGCCGCCGCGCGATCTCAAACAAGGTTTGAGAGAGCGGCGCCCCATAGGAGCGCCGCGCTTTCTTCGTTAGATCTGTTTGAGCAGATTGTCCGCGCTGGACAGCTCCGCTTTGCCGGGCGCTTCCTCGACGTTGAGCTGTTTGATCACGCCATCATCCACCAGCATGGCGTAACGCTTGGAGCGGATGCCGAGCCCGGCACCGGAGCCATCCAGTGACAAATCCAACGCCTTGGCGAACTCGCCGTTGCCGTCGGATAAAAATTCGATCTTGGTTCCCGCTCCGGTGGACTTCTTCCAGGCATCGAATACGAACACGTCATTGACCCCGGTCACCGCAATCGTGTCGACGCCCTTGCCCTTGAAAGCGTCGGCATTCTTTAAAAACCCGGGCAAGTGATTGTTGTTGCATGTCGGTGTGAACGCTCCGGGAACCGCAAAAAGCACGACCTTCTTGCCCTTAAATATATCGGCGGTCGTCTTCACGGCCGGCCCATCTGGTCCCATCACTCGAAATTTCGCTTCAGGCAGGCGATCGCCAATTTTGACGGGCATGTTCCTATCCTCTCGTTATGCAGATCGATTTGTTTCGGGGCGTTAAATTAGCGCATCGAATGAATTAGTCGAGACGCGCTTTGACCTCAACCGCATCGGTCGGCGATACTGCGGTCAGTGTCAGCGTTGTACCTTCGGCTTGAGCGTTAGGGGGCAAGCCGTCAAGCGCGAAGATAAACCGTCGCAATGAAATTGGGCCGGCGATTGTGGGTTTGTCGGCTTCCGGCAGCGGCAAGGCCCATTCCGGCGTTGGCCCTTCGGCGAAAAGTTCGACCGGTGCGCCCGCCGGCGCGGCCACCTCGACGATGACGCGCTGACGGCCTTCGTCAAGCTCTCGGTGCACAGAGCGGACGGCGAGAACTCCGCCGGCGTCACTTGTCGGCGCCAGCGCCGCGTGCCGCGGAACGCGGGCCTCGGCGGCCGCCAGCGTGCCGTCTTCGGTGCCTCTTTTTCCGGACAGCGAAAGCCCGAGATCGGCTTCCGCGGGCACACAGAGTTTGCCACAGACGGCATAGTGGAGCTTGACGTGCAGCGATGCCGGCTTCGACGCGTCCTTCGGCGTGACCCGCAACGGCCATATGACGTGATCGTGGTAACCGATCGAATGTCCGCCGGCGCCATCATCGAATCGCATCGGCGCGGGCCACTGCATCGACACCGATTTCACGTTCGTTGATTCTGCGAAATCGAAGGTCGGCGGCGTGCCGGAATCTCCGGGGTCGCGCCAATACGTTTTCCAGCCAGGATCGAGCTGGACCTCGACACCCGCACGTAGCGACTTCGAGCCGGCGTCGGTTGCGGCGGCGCCGGCGATCAGTCGCGCAGCGGCGTGTAGTTCCTGGATCCACGCGGTCGCATCTTGCGCGTGCGCCGTTGCAGTGCCGGCTGAAACCAGCGCCAGCGCCGCGGCCGCCAAGCGATTGTTTAGCGAAAGTGACATCATTGGTCGTTTCTTAGAACGAACCCGTCGGCACGCGCCACTGACATGATTGTGACCGCGGCGCTTGCCGTTTGCGCATAACCGCTTTCCCCAAAATCTTTGAGAACTTTTGTCGTTGCCGCTCGTTTGCAAAAGCGGGTTGATCGGCTAACCTTCGGTCATGAAATTGCCAAGCGAGACGTCGGCAAAAAACCGCAATCGCGGCCGGGGCTATCTGGACGGGCAGATGCTAATCGCCATGCCGGCGATGCTTGATGACCGTTTTGCCCGCTCGTTGATCTACGTTTGCGCGCACTCGTCCGAAGGCGCGATGGGCATCGTCGTCAACCATCCGGCGCCCAACATCAACTTCTCAGATTTGCTGGTGAAGCTCGACGTCATCCCGGCCGCGGATGCGATCCGACTGCCGACCCGTGCCGAAGTCGTAAAGGTGATGCGCGGCGGACCGGTGGAAACCGAACGCGGTTTTGTCCTGCACTCCGCCGACTTCTTTATTGAGAATTCGACACTGCCGATCGACGAGGGCGTTTGCCTTACCGCTACGCTCGATATTCTCAAGGCGATCGCGCGCGGCGCCGGGCCCGTGAGCGCGATTCTCGCGCTCGGCTATGCCGGCTGGGCGCCGGGCCAGCTCGAAAGCGAAATCCAAGGCAATGGCTGGCTGCATTGTCCTCCGGATTCGGAACTCATTTTCGGCCCCGATATAGGCGGAAAATACGAGAAGGCGCTGAAGAAAATCGGTATCGATCTCGGCATGCTGTCGAGCGAAGCCGGCCACGCCTAGATCAAAGCCAACATAATCTTATCGCTGCAGCGGCCGCGCGGGTTGGCACCGCTTTGGGCGTTCGCTACCTCGCCATTTCGGCTTTGGCATGCGGCTGCAGCAACTCGCGCGCCTTCTCTTCCGGCATCGGCTCACCGAACACGAAGCCTTGGGCGTACTCGCAACCGAGTTGGTAGAGCTCAACCGCGTCTGAATCGGTTTCGGCGCCCTCCGCGACCACGTCCATGCCCAGATCGTGCGCGAGCGCGATGATCGAGCGCAGGATCACCGGCCGGGTGCCTTTGGCGGTCGTGCGCACGAAAGATTGGTCGATCTTTATGGTGTCGAAAGGAAAGCGCTGCAGATAAGCCAGCGAGGAATAACCCGTGCCGAAATCGTCGAGCGCAAGGCCGGCCCCGAGCTCGCGAATTCGATGCAACATCTGCGCGGCATGTTCCGGGTTTTCCATGACGACTGATTCGGTCAACTCGAGCTTGAGCGATCCGCGCGCAAGGGGTGCGCGCGCCAATACCGAGCGCAGGTCTTGAATGAGATCATGGCGCAGCAATTGCCGCGATGAAATATTGACGCTGGCGAACACATGGTCGCGTGCCCGCAGCGTGCGCTGCCAGGCGCTCAACTGCCGCGCCGTGCGCTCGAGAACGAATAGGCCGAGCTCGACAATGAGGCCGGATTCCTCGGCGATGGTTATGAATTCCGCCGGCGACATCTTGCCGAGGCGCGGATGGTTCCACCGCGCCAGTGCCTCGAACCCGGCAACGGAGCGGTCCTCCAGCCGCACGATCGGCTGATAGAGGATGCTGATCTCTTCGCGCTCGATGGCGCGGCGTAAGTCGGATTCGATCGATAGCCGATCGGATTTCCGCGCACGCATCGGCGGCTTGAACACGTCGATGCGATCGCCACCGTTGCGTTTGGCGTAATACATGGCGAGCTCGGCATCCTTCAACCGCTCCTCCGCACGCTGTTGTTCGCCGTCGCCGGTCGCTATTCCGATGGAGCCGGTCAGAAAAATTTCGCGGTCGTTGAACGTGATCGGCGCGCGCACCGTGCGTTTAATGGTTTCGGCGAGCGCCGTGACGCGCGCGGTTTCGCGCTCCGATAACAGCAAAAGGCCGAATTGATCGCCCGACAAGCGGGCCAGCGAGTCCTGCGGTTTGATCAGACGGCCGAGCCGGCGGGCCAACGTCAGCAAGATCGAATCGGCGAGCGCCATGCCGACAGAATCGTTGACCTGCTTGAAGCGGTCGATGTCGATTACCATGACGGTCGGCTTGATCAATACGTCATTTTTGGCAAAGCCGAGTACGGCCTCCAGGCGATCGAGAAACAATTGCCGATTGGGCAAGCCGGTTAGGTTGTCATGCACGGCGTCGTGAAGCAGTCGCTCCTCGGCGGTCTTGACATCGGTGACGTCGCTTAGCGTCCCGACCAAGCGAATGACTTCGCCATCGCTGCCGACGACCGGCCGCGCTCGCAGCGCGAACCAAAGATAATGGCCGTCGGCCGTGCGCATGCGAAAATCCTGGGCGACGCGACCGCGCCGCTGCTCGATGATGCCGTCCAGTGTCGCGCGAAAGCGATCGCGGTCCAGCGGATGCACCACTTCAAGCCAGTTCGCTGCTGGGCCGTCGAGCGATCCGCTTTTGAGGCCAAGCGCGGTTTCGGTTTCCGGGCTGGTGAAGACGCGATCGGCGGCAACATCCCAATCCCAGATCATGTCGCCGGCGCCGGTCAGCGCCAAAGCACGGCGCTCCACGTCCGACACGATCCCCTGCGCAAGCCCACCGGCAAAGGCGTGCTGCATCACCGTGAAGCCGATCAACATGACGATGAGAACGAGCCCGCCAAGCAGCGCCGGACCGACGATATCGTTGGTCAGGAATCCCAGAACCGTCATTGCCGCGCCGATCACCCAAACCACTAAAAGAAGCCAGGTCGGAATCAGCATCACCGCGCGGTCAAAACCGTGGGTCGATAGATAGATAACCAGACCCAATCCCAGCACGGCTATGAAAAACAGCGAGACGCGCGCGATGCCAGAGGCGACTGCCGGCGAGAACATGGCGAGCGCTACCAAGGCGGCTAGAAAGGCGAGCCAACCCAGCGTGATATGGGAATAGCGGACGTGCCAGCGGTTCAAATTGAGATACGCGAACAGGAATACCAACAGCGTCGCGACCAGGATCGCCTCGCTCGACGCGCGCCAGATGCGCTCGGCGCCGGACGACATATCGAACACTTTGCCCCAAAACCCGAAATCGATGCCGATATAAATCAACACCGCCCAGCTGAGCGCCGCGGCGGCCGGAAACATCACGCTTCCTTTCACCACGAACAATATGGTGAGGAACAAGGCGAGCAGGCCCGCGATGCCGATAACGATGCCCTGATAAAGGGTCAGCGAGTTGATCTTGTCCTTGAAAGCGTCAGGCTCCCACAAATAGAGCTGCGGCAAATTTGCCGTTCGCAATTCGGCGACGAAAGTGATCACCGTGCCGGGATCGAGCGTGACGCGAAAGACGTCGGCTGTGGCGTTGTAGAGACGTTCCGGCGGATCGCCCGAGGACGGAGTTAGGTTGATGATCCGCGAAAGGCCGAGGTCCGGCCAGATCAATCCCGAGCCGACCATGCGATAGTGTGGCGCCACGATCAGGCGGTCGATCTGCTCGTCGCTGTTGTTGGCCAGCGCGAACACCGCCCAGTTGTTTCCGGCCTCGCGGGCGCGCACCTCGATCCGGCGGACGATGCCGTCGGCACCGGGTGCGGTGGAAACCTGGAGACGGTCGCCGTCGGTATGTTGAAATTCTACCGCCGCGGTGAGGTCTATCGCGCCGGCGTCGACCCGGACATTGACCGCCTCGACGGCCGCGGCGCTGGAGAGCCCGCAAAAAACCCCAAGCGCCAGCGAGGCAAGCACCGCAAGGGCGCGATGGAATAACAAAAGACCGACTCCGACATTAGGCCGCTGGCGCAGAGTGAGCCCCGACGCTCAGGAAAGACCCCGATGGCACCTTAGCAGGCTTTGCGCCGAATTTTCGGCCCGGCGGGGTTGAGCCGGTCAAACCGAAAACCGTCCACTATCGATGATTAGCCCGCTTACGCGCCGGGACGCAACAATTTTGCCGTTTATCTTCAACGGGTAGGCGCCGACGGACTGTCGCGCGGCCGATTTCCGCGGGGTGAATATGACAAGCGGGGCCGCTAACGGTAGTTACAGGCGGAGGGAGTGACGCTCATGGCCGCGATCGATCCGGATGATTTGCCCAAGAAGAAAATTGCGCACGAAATCGGGCAGGAATTGTCGCTGCTGTCGGTCGGCGAACTAGCCGAGCGGATTGGGTTGCTCAAAGACGAGATTGCGCGTCTCGAAGCGGAGGCGACCCGGAAGCGGGCCTCGCAGCGCGCTGCCGATAGCTTCTTTAAGAAATAGCAAGCTTGGTTAACGTGACTCCGCCGGCATGCGGAGCGCCTCGGCGATCGGTTACGTCACGATGCGCCGTCGGACAAATCCTGAAAAAAGCTGCAACTGTTTTCGAGCTGTTAACCTGTGGTTAAGCTTTCTCGTTCATTACGGATATCGTCCAACTTCTGGACATCGAGTGGCTCCTGTCCACTCTGTTTGACGCCTCCCTGTTATCACCTTGAGCCGCCGGCAACGGCGGCTCTTTTTTTGCGCACGCGGAGCTTTTTGCTGCCGCTGCGGCAACTATGCGGACGATTACGCCGCTTGTTCCGCTGGACTCGGCGAGCAGAGCGAGCGATGCTGCGCCAGTAGTGAGGCGTACCCATGTCCGAGAAGCGTGCGATCGAAGCCGGCGCGGTATCTTTCAGCGAACGCCTGGCGAGTTCCCCAGCCTTTTCCACTCTCTTTCGCGACGGAATGGCGTTGGTCGAGGAAACGGCGACTTATCTCGACGGCTCGGGGCGGACGGAATCCAAAAGGCTTGAGCGCAGTGCCGCGCTGGTCTACGCGACGGAAAGCATGCGGCTGACCACGCGGTTGATGCAGATCGCGTCGTGGCTTCTTCTGCACCGCGCCGTCAAAGAAGGGGAAATGACGCTCGCCCAAGCCAGCAAGGAAAAAAGCAAAGTCAAACTTGCAGCTTGCGACCCCGGCGATGCCAAGTCGATTGCGCTGTTGCCGGCGAGGCTTCAGGAGCTGATTGCCCGGTCGACGAAATTGCAAGCCGAAGTACGCCGGCTGGATGCAACCATGCATGCGCCGGTGCCGTTCAAGGTCGTCGTCGGCAACCCGGTCGAGCGGCAGTTGGGGCTTTTGAAGGCCGCATTCGAGCAAGACCGCATCTGACGTTTGCGCGGCTGTCGTCGCTAAGCTTTCAGATAGATGGGAGCTGGCGACCGGGGAATTATTCGGTCGTCTCTAGCGCCGGACCATTGACGATGCGAAGCTTGCCTTGCCGCTTACTAACTGAAATCGCGGCTGTAACCGGCTACTTCTTGAGAAAGCCCGAAAACTTTTTCTGAAACCGGGAAAGCCGCCCGCCGCGGTCGAGCAGGTGCTGCTGGCCGCCGGTCCAGGCCGGATGCGATTTCGGATCGACATCCAGATGCAGCGTATCGCCCGGCTTGCCCCAGGTCATGCGGGTGGTGAATTCGGTGCCATCGGTCATAACGACTTTGACGACATGGTAATCCGGATGGGTGTCGGGCTTCATATCTAGTGTCTCTTGATCAGAGCGGCGCATGGCGCGCAATTTGAGCGGTCTATAGCGCGGCAAACGAGCGCATACAAGCCGCGGCCGCGATCCCGTCGCACATTGCCAGCCGCGCTCGCGAACGGCATTGTCGGG
>Ga0302180_10000635_pt1 | contig 28120 bp, 21 predicted proteins | sample I_Palsa_E3_2_FD_200575 | JGI IMG/M metagenome (GOLD analysis project Ga0302180, IMG submission 200575) | Peat permafrost microbial communities from Stordalen Mire near Abisko, Sweden - I_Palsa_E3_2 | ecosystem: Environmental > Terrestrial > Soil > Palsa > Peat permafrost | place: Sweden...
CCAGATCCACATACCCGCCATTGTCACGAAGAGCAAACCTGATATCGCCATCAGCGCAATGATCGGACGGCTGAGCTTTTCGATGCGGGCGACGATCGCGCGCTGCTCTCGCGCCATGGAGTCTCCGGCGGCATCGAGAAAAATCTGATCTTCCTCGCGGTTCTCGAGTGCGCTCCGGTAAATCCACATGCAGACCAAGATTGCGGTGACCACACCCCAGGCTATTAGCACCATCTGAAGCGTTCCCATGGATACCTCCCGTGCCCGCGGGAAGACTCTGCCTGATGGCAGGCCGGCCCATGCGGGCCCTTCGGCCCTAATTTGGCGGGATTATAGCACTAGCGGCGGGGGAGGGTGTCCAGTGGCGCGGGCCTTGTGTGGTCGTGTTAGTCAACTGCGTCGCTGGTGTGGAGTGCGGTGGATCGCCAAGATGACTGGGACGGCAATGTTGCGTGGAAATGGCGCCGTTACCGGCGTTCGTCGGGGAATGAGACGCCCCAGAAATTGCGGGCAGGGTGAAGGATTTCGACGCCCAGCTCGAACGGGCCGTGCTCCGTCTTGTCTCTCAAGGAGATGACGCGAAATTCGCGCACCTCGAGCGAAAGGCCGTGGAGAACTTCGATGCGGGAGCCGAGCTCGGGCAGGAACGGCAGGCGAAGCAGCGCGCCCGTCCGGCTGACGGAGATGGCTTCGGCGGAAGCGTCGCGCGGTTCGCCACCGGTTCCATTGGAATGAACTTTTACAGGGATGCGAGCGCTTACGCGGCTTGACCGGCGGCGCTCCAGCATCGCGCGGGCAGTTGCCATGGTTATGCCCTCCTCTAACTCGCGACCGCTGAAATAACTGTAGGGATTGCGGGGGCGCGGGTCAATGGTACTTCGGCGGAGCGTGCTTCGTTGACAAACCACCGGCCGCGCGGCAATATGGATTCGCCTCGCTTTGCAACACGATTTGCCCAAGTGGCGGAATTGGCAGACGCGCTAGCTTCAGGAGCTAGTTCTCGCAAGGGAGTGGAGGTTCGAGTCCTCTCTTGGGCACCATCACCCATCAAACGCTAATTCGTTTTGCCGGCCGGCAATAGACTTTCCGCGTAGAGAGCGCCTTCGGGCGTGTCTTCGTGCTTGAAATAGGCGAAGACATCGCCGCGGTGCGCGGCCTCCGCCACTCGATTTGAAATCTTTTTGCGGGCGCCGGCCGAGTATTGCTCTTTCCGCAGGCGGAAATAGCAAAAATCGGCCGTGGCGACGTCCGGCGTCTCGAGCTTATCGCTTTCGGCCTGGCACAATGCGATGTTGGCGCGCCCCAATCGCTCGTACACATCATCCACAAACCATGAAGGATGCCGGAATTCCATCGCGACTCGCGTTTGGTAACGCAACGTGTCGAGAAAATCTTCCAGCAGCGCGAGGTCGCATTTCAGATTCGGGGGAAGTTGAAACAGCACGGGGCCCAGCTTGCCCGCGTCGCGCAGAGGCTCAAGCGATATCAGGAACTTCGACGTTTGGCCGGCGGCGGCGCGCAGGCGCTTGATGTGCGTGATTTTCTGGTGCGCCTTCACTGCAAATTTGAAATCCGCAGGAGTCGCCGCGATCCAGTACGCGAGCAGTTTCTTCGTGACCTGGCTGCGAAATGTGTAATTCACTTCCACCGAATTCAAGCGTGTCGCGTAATAGCTGAGAAATTTCGCGGAGGCGAGCTTCGCGGGATAAAATTTTGGCTTCCAGCTCGCGTACGCCCACCCGGAGGTGCCTGCGTGGACTCGTCCCGCTGGAGTTTTCCCGGTCATGATTTCCCTTCTCGCGATTCAAGCGATCGTCGTCGAGCGCGAAAGTCTATAACACAAACAAAGCGCAAACTAGGACGATACACCCACGCAACAGGCTTCGCGCGGATTCGGCCGCATAGTGTATAGTTTTTGAAGGCGCGGCCATCGTAAACGCCGGGTTGTTTTCGCATCAGGCCACTTCGAATTGCTTTGCGCCCGATCCTCCTGATACATGAAAAAGCCATTGCGAGTGATGAAATTCGGCGGCACGTCTGTGGGCGATGCTTCATGCATCGCCCGCGTCGCGAAGATCGTCAAGGGAGCGGCCGCGGAAGGCCCCATCGTCGCCGTGGTTTCGGCGATGAGCGGCGTGACCAACCGCCTGATTGATGCCGCAAACCTTTCCGCATTGGCCGAGGGCAAGCAGGTGGACGTGATTTTTGCGTCGCTGCGCCTTCAGCACGAGACCGCGCTCGCCACGCTGATCCACGACGATGCCAGGCGAAAGCGGGTTGCGGTATGCCTCGCCAAAATCTTCGACGAAGGCGAGCGCCTCTGCCGGGGCACCGCGATGCTGCGGGAACTGACTCCGCGGTCGCTGGATGCGATTTCGAGTCTTGGGGAGCGGCTTTCCGCGCCCATGATTGCCGGCGCTCTCTCGGAATTAGGAACGCCCAGCGAATTCGTGGAAGCCACCGAGCTGATCGTGACGGACTCGAGCCACGGCGGCGCCGATCCTCGCATGGATCGCACGCGCGAGCGCTCCGAAGCGCGCCTGCGCCCGCTGCTGCAGGAGGGCGTGGTTCCGGTGGTCACCGGATTCATCGGCGCGACGCAGGACGGCGTGTTGACGACGCTCGGGCGCGGCGGATCGGACTACTCCGCCACAATTCTGGGAGCGGCTCTTGGCGCGGGCGAGGTGATCATCTGGACCGATGTGGATGGCGTGATGACGGCGGACCCGCGGCTGGTTCCCGATGCGCGCACGATTCCTGAAATCTCCTACCGCGAGGCAACCGAACTCGCCTATTTCGGAGCAAAGGTGCTGCATCCGAAAACGCTGCATGCAGTGTCGCAAGCGGGCATCCCCGTCTGGATTCGAAACAGCTTTACGCCGGAGCGAACGGGAACAAAGATCACGCCGAAGGGGCGCACCAACGGCGGAGGCGTGAAAGCCCTTACCGCGATTCGCGACGTCGCGCTGATCACTATCGGCGGGCCGGGAATCGTGGGCCTGACCGACGTGGTGGGCCGCACGTTCTCGACGACCGCCGAGGTGCGCGCGAGCATCCTGCTGATCACACAATCCTCGTCGCAGAACGACATCTGCTTCATCGTCGCCGCTGCCGATGCGAAGCGCACGGTCGAGGCCTTGCGCAAGGAGTTCGCGCAGGATGTGGCGCACGAAAAGGTGGAGCACATCACGATGGATACGACCATCGCCATTGTGGCCGTGGTCGGCGAAAACATGCGCGGCACTCCGGGCGTCGCGGGGCGCACGTTCAATGCCGTAGGACGCGAGAACGTGAACATCATCGCGATCGCGCAGGGATCGTCGGAGACAAACATCTCGTTCGTCGTGTTCGAAAAGGAAATCAAAGTGGCGCTCGCGGCGACGCACCGGGAGTTCGGTCTGGCGGGATCGAAGGCCAAGGGATCCTGAAATGATGGAAAAAACTGCGCGCGCTGCGGACAAGGCGGCCGAGAAGGCCGTGCAGCGCTGCATTGACTCCGCTTGCGGCGCTATATACGGGCTTCGCGAGCGCATCTACGTGTGCCCGCGATGCGGCGGGACGCTCGAGATAGACTGCCACCTCGACGCCGCCGGCGATCCGGCTGCGATCCGCAAGCGCTGGGAGGAGCGGGCTGCTTCGCGCGATCCGCGCGACGTGAGCGGCGTCTGGCGCTATCGGGAAATGCTGCCGTTCGATGAGCCCATCCCGTTCGTTACGCTGTTCGAAGGCAATACTCCGCTTTATCACGGACCCCGCTCCGCGCGTTATTGCGGCCTGGACGATTTGCGCCTGAAGCATCAAGGATGCAATCCAACCGGTTCGTTCAAGGACACGGGCATGACGACCGCGATCACGCAAGCCGTCGTGCTCGGCGCGCGAACCGCGGTCTGCGCCAGTACAGGGAACACGTCGGCGAGCCTCGCGGCATACGCAGGGCGGGCGGGATTGCAATCCGCCGTGCTGCTGCCGCGCGGACAGATTTCGGCGGGAAAGCTTGCGCAAAGCCTGGATTACGGCGCGCTGGTCTGCGAAATTGACGGCAACTTCGACGACTGCATGCGCCTGATACAGGAACTGGGCGACGATCCCTCGATTTACGTGGCGAACTCGATCAATCCATTCCGGATCGAAGGACAGAAGACGGTCGCGTTCGAGATGATGGAGCAGTGTCTCTGGCAGGTTCCGGACCACGTGGTGGTGCCCGGCGGAAACATGGGGAACAGCACGGCGCTCGGCAAGGGATTTCAGGAGTTGCTCGACCTCGGTCTGATCGGCCGCTTGCCGAAACTGAGCGCAATTCAGGCCGAAGGCGCTGCGCCCGTGGCGCAGTTGTTCGCGACACTCGACCTGACGCGGGCGGACGGCGGCGCGAATCTTCCGGCGACCATGGCGCCGGTTGAAAATCCGCGCACGCTCGCTACGGCGATCAAAATCGGAGCGCCCGTTTCGTGGAAAAAGGCGCTGCGCGCGGTGCTGCGCTCGGGGGGGAGAATTATCTCCGTGAGTGAGCAGGAAATCGCCGACGCCAAAGCGATGATCGGCCGCGACGGAATCGGCTGCGAGCCGGGATCGGCCACCACAGTCGCGGGAATCAAGAAACTCGTGGCTGCGGGACACATCCGGGCCGATGAAAACGTGATCGCCGTGCTTACCGGGCACATGCTCAAGGATCCGGACTACGTGAGCGCATATCATCGCGGAACGCTCGCCCTTGATTCCGGCGCGAAGGATGGTTCCGGCGCGCCGCAGCCGATTCACGGCGCGTTTCAGAATTCTCCCGAGCGCGTTGCCGCAAACAAAGCCGCGATTCTGGCGACTCTCGAGCGACGACGATAGCGACGGTGATGTTCAGCCCAGTCCAATGACCGCATCCCGCCAAAGTTCGTTTGAAGTGCGCGTCCCCGCTTCCACCGCGAATATGGGCGCGGGCTTCGATTGCCTGGGCCTCGCGGTGGAAATGTACCTGAGCGTCCGGGCCACGGTGCTCGCGAAACCCGAAGGGCGCGCATTGGCGCGAAGCCGCGGTGTCCGCGGCACCTCGGAACTTCCCAGCGATCCCGATCAAAATTTAATTTTCCGCGCGATGCGCCATACCGCCGAGCGCGAAGGATTCGCTTTGCCGCGCGTGCGGCTGGCCGTGCAAAACGAGATCCCCGTGGCGGGCGGACTTGGCAGCAGCGCGGCGGCTACCGTAGCGGGCATCGCCCTGGGTTTTGCGGTCACTGGCCGCGCCATCGCGAAGGAAGCAACTCTGCGTTACGCGACCGAGATGGAAGGCCATCCCGACAACGTCGCCGCAGCACTGCTGGGCGGGTTGGTGGTGACGTTCAGCCGCCCCGACGGGACGGTTGCCGCCGTGCGGAAACACTGGCCAAAAGTGATTCGCTTGATCGTGGTCACGCCGAACGTCAAGCTCGAAACGAAGAAATCGCGCGCGGTGCTGCCGGCGAGCGTTCCGCGGGCCGACGCTGTCTTCAACTTGCAGAGGTCGGCGCTGTTTGTTGCCGCCCTCGAAGACCGCCGCTACGACCTACTGTGGGACGCCATGCAAGACCGGCTGCATCAAACGGCGCGCCAAGCACTCATCCCAGGGCTGGCTGAGGCGCTCGCGCTTCCGCGCATGCCCGGCCTGCTTGGCATCGCGCTGAGCGGCGCTGGGCCGAGCGCGGTTGCGCTGGCCACCGGCCGCTACGACGAAATCGGGAAGGCGATCGCGCACTGCTTCGAGAAACATAATCTGGCGCCCACTGTCCGGCAGCTGGAGGCCGCACAGGAGGGCCTCACCTCAACGCAGAAATACACCTCGCAGAAGTAGTCCTGGGCGCCCCCCGCGTTCCACCCGAATTTCGATTTCTAATTCCTGCGTGCGATAATGGGGGGTCCACGGAATCCTGACGTGTGGTCCATACGTCTCATAAAGGAACCTTCGGAGCGCTGAAAAGATGTGGATTGTTCGACTCGCATTACGCCGTCCTTATACCTTCATCGTCGCCTCGATTCTGATTCTGATCCTGGGCGTGGTCTCGATCGTCCGCACGCCCGTGGACATTTTCCCAAACATTGATATCCCGGTCATCACCGTCGTTTGGCAATATACGGGACTCTCGCCGGAGGAGATGTCCAATCGGATCGTGTTCAATTTCGAGCGGTCCCTGACGACGACCGTCAACAACATTCAGCACATTGAATCGCAGTCCTTGGCCGGGGTCGGCCTCGTCAAAGTTTTCTTCCAACCGCACACCGATATAGCCTTCGCAATCGCGCAGGTGACGGCCATCAGCCAGAGCACCGTAAGGAACTTGCCCCCTGGCATCACGCCCCCATTCATCGTCGAATACAGCGCCTCGTCCGTGCCGATCCTCCAATTGGGTCTCTCGGCCCCCGGCCTGAACGAACAGCAATTGGCCGACATGGGCCAGAATTTCATCCGCACCGGCCTGATTACGATTCCCGGCATCGAGATCCCATATCCATATGGTGGGAAGCAGCGCACGGTGATGGTTGACCTCAATACCACCGCGTTACAGGCCAAGGGGCTGTCTCCGCTCGACATCGTGAACACGATTAACGCCCAGAATCTCATTCTTCCCGCGGGCACGGCCAAGATCGGCTCATTTGAATATCAGGTGGATATGAACGGCTCTCCGCAGACCGTGAATGAAATGAACGATCTGCCGATTAAGACCGTGAATGGCTCGACGGTTTACATCCGCGACGTGGGATTCGTCCGGGATGGCTTTACGCCGCAGACCAACATCGTCCGGGTAAACGGGCAGCGCTCCGCTCTGATGTCGATCCTCAAGCTGGGTGACGCTTCCACGTTGGATGTCATCGCGGGCGTCCATAAGATGCTGCCGTTGGTCGAGGCCTCGCTGCCCTTGCACGTGGATATGCACGCGCTCTCGGACCAGTCGATTTTCGTGAAGGCCTCCATCAACGGAGTGGTGCGCGAAGGAGCGATTGCCGCCTGCCTGACTGGCTTCATGATCCTTGTGTTCCTGGGGAGCTGGCGCAGCACGCTGATCATCGTCGTCTCGATTCCGCTTTCGGTGCTGAGTTCGCTGATCGTCTTAAGCGCGCTCGGCGAGACGATTAACATCATGACGCTCGGCGGCTTGGCCCTTGCCGTCGGCATTCTGGTGGACGACGCCACAGTGGAGGTGGAAAACATCAACCGGAACCTCGACCAGGGAAAGGAAATCATCCAGGCGATTCTGGATGGCGCCTCCCAGATCGCGGTGCCCGCTCTTGTTTCCACGCTTTCGATTTGCATCGTGTTCGTTCCGATGTTTCTGCTCTCCGGTGTGGCGCGGTATCTGTTCGTGCCTTTGGCCGAGGCTGTGGTCTTCGCGATGCTCGCGTCTTATCTGCTCTCCCGCACGCTCGTCCCCACGATGGCTCGCTACTTGCTGATCGAGCAGACAGAAGACGAGCGCCGCGAGCGAACCGAGAGTTCGCGAAATCCGTTGGTGCGCATGCAGGCGAAATTCGAGGTCGGCTTCGAGCATTTCAGGGATCGTTACCATCGCCTGCTGGAAGCGGCAGTACGCCACAGAAGGGTTTTTGTCGTCTGCTTTCTTGCCTTCTGCGTGCTCTCGTTTGCGCTGATTCCGTTTGTGGGAGAGGATTTCTTCCCGAGCGTTGACAGCGGCGAATTCATCCTTCATGTTCGCGCGCCCACCGGAACCAGGATCGAGGAAACGGCCGCGTTGTGCGACCGGGTCGAGACGGAAATCCAAAGGGAGATTCCTTCCACCGAACTCAGCGCGATTCTCGACAACATCGGGCTTCCCTATAGCAATCTGAACCTGTCGTACAGCACCTCCGCTCCCATCGGCCCGGGAGATGCCGATATTCAGGTCGAGCTGACGCACGACCACCACCCGACCGAACAGTACGTCCGCGCCCTCCGGAAGAACTTGGGACGCGATTTTCCGGGCGTCACTCTCTACGAATTGCCGGTGGACATCGTGACTCAAATTTTGAATTTCGGGCTCCCGGCGCCGATCGATGTCAAGATTGTCGGCCGCAACCTGAGCGCCAACCGCGATTTCGCCGAGAATCTGATGAACCGCCTGAAATTCATCCCCGGCATGGTGGACCTGCGAATCCAGCAGCCCTTCAATTATCCCAAGCTGCACCTGGACGTGGACCGCACCAGGGCCGGCGAGGTCGGCTATACACAGCGCGACGTGGCGCAGAACCTTCTGATCGCGCTCAGCGGCAGTTTTCAGACGGCTCCGGCGTTCTGGCTCGACCCGCGCACCGGCGTGAGCTACAGCATCGCGACGCAAACGCCCCAGTACCTAGTGAACTCGCTGCAGGATCTTCAAAACATTCCAGTCGCCAATGCCAGCGACGGCACCGCCGCGCCTCAAATTCTCGGCAACCTCGCATCCTTCGAGCGGGGCGCTGAGATGGGCGTCGTGACGCACTACGATATCCAGTCGGCCATTGATATCTTCGGCGCGGTGGACGGGCGCGATCTGGGCGGGGTTTCGGGAGACATGACTTCCATCATCGCGCAGAGCAAGAAAAATTTGCCGCCAGGATCGCAGATCCTGGTCAGCGGCCAGATCGAGACGATGCACTCCTCTTTCGTTGGTCTGCTCACCGGGTTGGGATTCTCGATCATTCTCGTCTATCTGCTGATCGTCGTGAATTTCCAGTCCTGGCTCGACCCGTTTATTATCTTGATGGCGCTGCCGGCTGCGCTGGCGGGAATCGTCTGGCTCTTGTTTGTAACCGGAACCACGATCAGCGTCCCGGCTCTGACAGGGGCGATCATGTGCATGGGCGTGGCCACGGCAAACAGCATTCTTTTGATCAGCTTTTCGAAGGAAAAGCTGCAGGCTGGGAAGACTCCCGCGGAAGCGGCCCTCGAAGCCGGCTTCACGCGATTCCGTCCCGTGTTGATGACCGCGCTGGCCATGATTATCGGCATGCTTCCGATGTCGCTGGGGCTCGGGGAGGGCGGCGAACAAAACGCGCCGCTGGGCCGCGCGGTGATCGGCGGGCTGCTGTTTGCCACCGTGGCGACGCTGTTTTTCGTCCCGGTGGTATTCGCCATCGTGCATGGCTGGCACCGGAAAGACACCTCGGCAGGGGCTTCGGCGTGAAACGAATGCTGGCCGAAAATCGTCTAAGGTCTAAACTGCCAATATGAAGAGGAATGCATGATTGAAGGGAAAAACGCCGGACCGACTGCGGAGCAGCCACGATCGAAACGGAGCGGGCTGTGGATCATCCTCGCGCTGTTGATCGTTGCGGCCGTCGTCGTTGCCGGAATCGTCCCGCGAAGGAGGGCCAGGGCGGCCCTTCGCACCGAAACGAACGATTTGGCGGTTCCCTCCGTCTCCGTCGTTCATCCGAAGGTTGGCGCGCCACTTTCCGAGATTACCCTTCCGGGCAACATCCAGGCCTTCACGGACTCGCCGATTTATGCCCGCACCAATGGATATCTGAAGAAGTGGTACGTGGACATCGGGGCGCGCGTGACGGCGGGCCAGTTGCTCGCGGACATCGAGACGCCGGAAGTGGATCAGCAGCTCGATCAGGCGCGCGCGGATTTAAATACGTCCCAGGCGAACTACAACCTGTCCCAGATCACGTCCACCCGGTACGAGGATCTTTTGAAGACCGACTCGGTCTCGAAACAGGACGTGGACAACGCCCACGGCGATTTTGAAGCCAAGAAAGCCATGGTGTCGTCTGCTCAATCGAATGTAAAACGCCTCGAGGAGTTGCAGTCGTTCGAGAAAATTTACGCGCCTTTCGATGGCGTGATTACCGTGCGGAATACCGACGTCGGGCACCTCATCAATTCCGGCAACGGCGGGCCGGCCACGGAGTTGTTTCACATCGCCGCGATCCGGACCATGCGCGTTTATGTCAATTTGCCGCAGCAATATTCGCAGGCAGCGAAGCCGGGCATCACCGCCGATCTGACCCTCCAGGAATTTCCCGGGCGCCGATTCCCGGGAAAACTGGTGCGAACGGCTGACGCAATTGACCTTGCCTCACGCACGTTGCTCGTGGAAGTGGATGTGGACAACCCCCTCGGCGAGCTCCTTCCCGGTGCTTACACCGAAGTTCATCTGAACGTACCCACGGGCGTGCCGGCTCTGATTCTGCCGGTCAGCGCGCTGATTTTTCGCTCCGACGGTTTGCAAGTCGGCACCGTGCAGAATGGCAATCGGGCCGCGCTCACAAAAATTATTCTCGGGCGCGATATGGGCAGCGAGGTCGAGGTCGTTTCGGGTTTGTCGGCCGACGACTCCGTGATTGCGAATCCACCTGACTCGCTGATTTCGGGAGAAACTGTCCGGGTGGTGACCGCCGGGGCCAATGCCGACGGGAGTGGCGCGTCCGGCAGCGCCCAGTGATTACGCGGTAAGATTAATAAGATTGAGATTTTGAACCGTCGAGAAAATTGCAGGTCTGAGGAGGAATCAGAATGAAGCGTTTTTATCAAAGCATCGCGGTCGTCTTAGGCCTGGTTCTGCTGTTGTTTGTGGCCGTGCGCATCGACCGCACCGCCGGCGCGCAAGGATTCACACCACCACCGAGCCATGCTGTTGACCCCAACGCCAAGCCCGGCACTCCGGGCGTGTTTACGGATTTCAAGGGCGAAGCGCCCGGCAACGTGCATCACATCACGGCGAACGATCTGCCGGACCCCTACGCGACGAAATCCTCGGCCGTCTTCTCGCGTCCCGTCCCGCGCGGTGACGCATGGCCGCAGGCGCCCGCCGGATTCAAAGTGGAGCTCTACGCCGAAAGCCTGAAGGGCGACGACGGCAAGCCCGTCTCTCCGCGCACCATCATCACCGCCCCCAATGGCGATTTCTTTGTCGCCGCGCAGAATCAGGGCGAAGTCCTTGTATTCCGCACCGGCCCCGACGGGAAAATGGCCCAGATGCAAGTTTTCGCTTCAAAGCTCAATCTTCCGTTCGGACTCGCCTTTTATCCCGCAGGTCCGAATCCGAAATATCTGTACGTGGGCGATACAAATGCGATCCTCCGGTTTCCCTACGCGAACGGCGATATGAAGGCGAGTGCCGAGCCGGAAACCGTCGTGCCCGATCTGCCTGCCGGTCCGAATCATTTTTCGCGCGGCGTGGCGTTCTCGCTCGACGGCAAGAAAATGTTCATCGCCGTCGGCTCGCACACCAACGTCACCGACATTGATACGGACAAGAGCGAATTTCACCGCGCCGACATACTTGTCGCCGATCCCGACGGCAAGAATCTCGACGTATACGCCACCGGCATTCGCAATGGCTCCGGCGTCGCCGTCAATCCCACCACCGGCGAACTCTGGACCTCGGTGAACGAGCGCGACGAGCTCGGCGACAATATCCCGCCCGACTACATCACCCACGTGCAGGCCGGCGGCTTCTACGGCTGGCCGTGGTATTACACCGGTGGGCATCCGGACCCGCGCTTTCCGGGGAAGCATCCCGAGCTGAAGGACAAAGCGATCGTGCCCGACGTCCTGATGGAACCGCACAACGCCTCATTGAACATTACCTTTTACGAAGGCAAGCAGTTCCCGAAGCAGTTTAAAGGACAGCTGTTCGGCGCCGAGCACGGATCGTGGAATCGCTCGGTCCGCACGGGCTACGAAGTGATCATGGCTCCGATGAAGGATGGCCACGCCACCGGCGAATATCAGGATTTTCTTACCGGATTTGTGACGTCCGCGGGAGAATGCTGGGGCCGCCCGGTGGGAGTCACAGTTGCAAGCGACGGCTCGTTGATGGTGACGGATGACGGCTCGAATTCCATTTGGCGAGTCACGTACGCAAAGAAATAGCCCCATCGCGACTCGCTGGTTTCGGCTGGTTTCGAAAGGCTGGCGCAGCCGCCGGGCGGAAGTCTTGGGCGTTGCCGTTCTTCTGCTCGGCGGCTGCACGGTCGGACCGAAATACGTCCGGCCCTCAGCCGACGTTCCCGCCGATTACAAGGAAGCGGGCGCCTTTAGAGCCGCGCAGCCGAGCGACGCGATCGCCAAGGGAAAGTGGTGGGAAGTTTACGGCGACCCGCAGCTCAACGCGCTCGAAGAGCAGGTCAGCGTCTCGAATGAATCGTTGAAGGCAGAGCAGGCGCAGTTCCTGGAGGCGCGCGCGGCGATCCGCACCGTTCGTGCCGCCTATTTTCCCACCGTCACCGCGAACCCTACCGTCGCCGGCAACCGCGAATCACAGAACAAAGCGCTTTTTGGTACGACCTCTCCGATAAATTACGCTGATTATCAGCTGCCGCCCATTGACGCTTCCTGGGAACCCGACGTCTGGGGCCGTGTCCGCCGCACGGTTGAGGCTGCGCGTTCCGAAGCGCAGGCGACCGCCGCCGACCTGGCGAACACGGAATTGAGCCTCCACGCGGAACTGGCGCTCGATTACTTCCAGTTGCGCGGGCTCGATTCGCAACAGCAATTATTGGATTCGACCGTAGAGTCGTACGAGCACGCGCTGGAATTGACCGATAGCCGGTATAAGGGCGGCATCGCATCCGGCGTGGATGTGGCGCAGGCGCAAACGCAGCTCGAAACCACGCGCGCGCAGGCCGTGGACGTCGCCGTGGATCGCACCGCGTTCGAGCATGCCATCGCCGTCTTGATCGGCAAGCCACCCTACCAGTTCAGCCAGCAGCCTCTGCCGCTCGCGACCCCGCCGCCCGCGATTCCGCCGGGCTTGCCTTCCGAGCTGCTCGAGCGCCGGCCGGACATTGCCGCAGCCGAACGCCGCGTCCAGGAAGAAAACGCGCAGATCGGCGTCGCTCGCGCCGCCTATTTTCCGATTTTCGCGCTCACAGGCGGCGGAGGATGGGACAGCTCCAAGCTCACCAATCTTCTCGATGGCCCAAGCGGTTTCTGGTCCCTCGCCGGGTCGGCTGCCGAAACGATTTTCGATGGTGGCCTGCGCCGCGGAGTCACCGAGGAAGCGCGCGCCAACTACGATAAATCGGTGGACACCTACCGGCAGACCACGCTGACGGCATTTCAGGAGGTCGAGGACAATCTCTCGGCGCTGCGCATCCTCGAAAATGAAGCGACGATTCAAAATGCCGCCGTGGCGGCAGCCGAGCACTCGCTCGATCTATCGAACAGCCGCTACAAAGGCGGCGTCGCCAACTATCTCGAGGTGACCACCGCGCAGAGCGCCGCGCTCGGCAACGAACGCGCTGCCGTGGACGTCCTCACGCGCCGCATGGCTGCAAGCGTTCTGCTCGTGAAGGCGCTAGGCGGCGGCTGGAACGTTTCGCAGATTCCCCCGCTATAGCCCTTCGATGTAGGATGCTCGTGCGCCGAATTTTTTCGGCGCGCAATGAACTCTCCACCGAAATTCGCCGCCTTCTTTTTCGCCGCGCTGGGATTTATCCTGGCATTGTTCGCTCCAGCTCCGCGGATCTTGGCGGACTCGCGCGATGCCGCGAATGAACGCGTATTGCTTCACGACGGCTGGATGCTCCAGTCGTCCTGCAAGGTCGCCGCAAAGGGCGCGCAGATTTCGCTCCCAGGCTTCGGCACCGATGGCTGGCACGCCACGACCGTGCCCTCAACCGTGGTCGCCGCGCTCGTGGAGGACAAGACCTTTCCCGACCCCTACTTCGGCGAAAACCTGCGCTCGATTCCGGGCGCCACCTATCCCATCGGCAAAATGTTTTCCGTGCGACCCATGCCGAAGGACAGCCCGTTCCGCTGCTCATGGTGGTACCGCACCGAATTCCGCGCGCCGGATGGATTCGAAGGCAAGCGCGTGTGGCTGAATTTCGCCGGCATCAACAACCGCGCCAACATCTGGCTCAACGGCCAGCGAATCGCCGGAGAACATGACGTCGCGGGCGCTTATCGCACGTACGAGTTCGACATCAGTTCGCTGCTGGTGCGCGACGGGCCGAACGTGCTCGCCGTCGAAACCATCGCGCAAACCGAGAAAGACCTGGGCGTCAATTGGGTTGATTGGAATCCCACGCCTCCCGACAAGGACATGGGACTCTGGCGCGAAGTCTCCCTCCGCGCGACCGGTCCCGTGGAAATTCGCTTTCCGGCAGTCGCCGCGCACTTCCCCGCTGCGTCGCTCGATGAGGCTGACCTCACCGTCGAGGCCGAGCTGCGCAACTCCGGCCCGGCGCCAGTCACCGGCGCTCTGGAAGCCGAGCTCGAAGGCCATCGGATTCGACAGGCGATAACGCTCAAGGCCGGCGAGGTCCGCACGATTGGCTTCGCTCCCGAAGCGTTCTCCGAGCTTCGCGTTCAAAGCCCCGAATTGTGGTGGCCGCATCAGATGGGCGCGCCGGCGCTGCATTCGTTGTCGCTGCGCTTTTTGCTTGGCGATCGAGTGTCCGATTCGGCGTCCATCCGCTACGGCATCCGCGAAATCACGTCCGAGAATGACCCACAGGGTCATCTTCTCTTCCGCGTGAACGGAAAGCGCATCCTGATCCGCGGAGGCGGCTGGGCGCCGGACATGCTTCTTCGCCAATCTCCCGAGCGATTGAAAACGGAATTCCGCTACGTGCGCGACTTGAACCTCAACGCGATTCGCTTGGAAGGCCCCACGGAGTCGGACGCGTTTTTCGATCTCGCCGACGAGCAGGGCGTTCTCGTCATGGCCGGCTGGACCTGCTGCGATTACTGGCAGAAATGGACCGACTGGAAGCAGAGCGACATTGAAATCGCCACCGCTTCCGAGCGCTCGCAGATCGAGCGCCTGCGAGCACATCCAAGCATGCTCGCGTGGCTCAACGGCAGCGACCAGCCGCCGCCCGCTGCGGTCGAGCGCCCGTTTCTCGCCGTGCTCAAGGAACTCGACTGGCCGAATCCGGTTCTTTCGTCCGCGTCGGAAAATATCACGCCGATCACCGGCCGCTCCGGCGTGAAAATGCGCGGCCCCTATGACTACACGCCGCCGGATTACTGGCTCGCCGACACCGCAAAATTCGGCGGAGCATACGGCTTCGCCACGGAAATATCGCCCGGCGCGGCTGTACCGCCCCTTTCGAGCCTGCGGAAAATGCTGCCGGCGGAACATGTCGTTCCCGATGATCCGGTCTGGAACTATCACGCGGGCTCCGAACGATTCCAGAATCTTCGCCATTTCGAAGATGCGATGAACGCAATCTACGGCGCTCCCTCCGATCTCGCCGACTACGAACGTAAATCGCAAGCGATGGCCTACGACTCCGAGCGCGCCATGTTCGAGGCCTATTCCCGGAACAAGTACGGCTCGACCGGCGTGATCCAGTGGATGCTGAACAACGCGTGGCCCTCGCTGATCTGGCATCTTTGGGATTACTACTTGCAGCCCGCGGGCGGATACTTCGGCGCGAAAAAAGCTTGCGAGCCGCTGCACGTGCAGTATTCCTATGACGATCGCAGCGTCGCCGTGGTGAACAGCACGTACCAGCCCGGATTGAACCTCAGCGTGACGGCAAAACTCTTCGATTCCGCGCTGCATGAAAGATTCTCCGCGACCCTCCCGGTGGATGTCCCCGCGGACGGCGTCACGAAAGCAGGCGCCTTTCCCGAGGGAGCGTTCGATCCGGCGTCGCCGGTTTATTTTGTGGACCTCGTGTTGAAGGACAATTTCGGCAAAGAGCTGAGCACCAATTTCTACTGGCTCTCGGCGAAGAAAAACATCTACGACTGGGCCGCCGAGGACAATGACGCATTCACGCCCGTGAAATCCTACGAGGATTTCACCGCCCTTCAGTCTCTGCCCAGTGCCGGCAAGATTAGTGTCGGTGCCGGCGTGCTGTCGGGCGCCGGAGGCCCGCTGGTCAGGGCGATGCTCCAGAATCGAAGCGACCATCTCGCTTTTCAGATTCACCTTGGAATCCGGCGCAAGAATGAAGGCGCCGACATTCTGCCGGTGCTCTGGAGCGACAATTACTTTTCGTTAATGCCGGGTGAATCGCGCGCAGTCACGGCGCAGTTTCTTTCGCCTGACGCTTTGAGCGGCGAGACCGAGTTGCGTGTCACAGGTTGGAATATCGAAACGGTGACGGGGCGGCTGAGCGACAAAGAAACAAGCGCCATTAGTGCGGGCATCGTGCATTGATGGCCGGCAGCGCCGAATCACCGCAGCCTGGCTCATCTCCCGCTCGCCTCAAGCGCGCCCTCACACTTTGGAACCTCATCATCATCGGCATCGTGATCATCCAGCCGATTGCGCCGATGGGCATCTACGGCGTGATCAACAATGAAGCGCGCGGCCACGTGGTGACCACGATCCTGATCGCCATGGTCGCTATGCTTTTCACCGCCGTCAGCTACGGGAAGATGGCTCGCGCGTATCCCAGCGCTGGATCGGCCTACACCTATGTGGGGCGGGAAATTCATCCGGCGCTCGGCTATGTGACCGGATGGGCGATGGTGATGGATTACATCCTGAACCCGCTGATCTGCACCGTGATTTGCAGCGAGCTCGCGCGGAACATTCTGCCCGGCGTGCCCTATTGGGCGCTGGCCATCGCGTTCGCCGGGCTTTTCACCGCGCTCAACCTGCGCGCGATTCAAACCTCGGCGCGGATCAACGAAGCGCTCGCGGCGGGAATGATGATCGTCGTGGTGATCTTTTTCGCGTTCGTGATTCGCTCGCTCTGGGGCCTGCATGAGTACGGAGCGGCTTTTTTCACGCAGCCGTTCTACGATCCCCGCACCTTCAGCTTTCACGGCGTCTTCCGCGGCACTTCCATCGCCGTGCTCACCTACATTGGTTTCGACGCCATCTCGACATTTTCCGAAGAAGCCGACAATCCCAGGCGAGATATTCTGCTCGCGACCGTGCTGGTGTGCGTAATCACCGGCATCCTTTCGTCGCTCGAAGTCTATGCGGCGCAGCTCATCTGGGGAGGAAAACCGTTTCCGCAGGACATGGTGGAATCGGCCTTTCCGCTGGTGGCGCGGCAGGTCGGCGGTTTTTTTCTGTTCCATCTCCTGAATTTCACGATTCTGATCGCGAATGTGGGATCGGGCATGGGCGCGCAATTGGCCGCAGCGCGATTGCTCTACGGCATGGGGCGCAGCGACGCGCTGCCGCGCGGATTTTTCGGCGCGATCGAGCCGAAGCGGCGGATACCGATGAACAATGTCCTGCTGGTCGGAGCCATCGCGCTCACCGGTGCATTTTTCGTCAGCTACGAGCGGGGAGTCGAGCTGTTGAACTTCGGCGCCTTCATCGCGTTCATGGGCGTCAACGCGGCGGCCTTCGTCCGATATTTCCTGCGCGCAGCCGAGAAGCGCTGGACGAATCTCGTGTTTCCACTCCTCGGATTCGCGATTTGCTTTTTCATTTGGCTGAACCTGAGCCGGCCCGCGAAGATCGGCGGCGGAGCGTGGATTCTCGTCGGGATCATTTACGGTGCCGTGAAAACGAAGGGATTTCAATCGGGCCTCGTGCGCTTCGACATGCCCGCCGATGAATCGTGACTCGTGAGGCCCAAGACAGCGTGCTTTGGCACCCTCAATTGTGTGTCGAGTAATTGATGCACCCATCGTTTGTTTTCTATAAGTTACGCGTGAAATTACTCGGCAGGGTGTGTCGAGTAATTCTGCAGAAGAAACGGAGAAGTCGGTGGAGCGGGGCCCGGATCCGTGTCGATTAGAAAATGTTTCGCCGTTTGATTTCAATGGGTTGGAGGCGTTTCTAATCGCCGCAGTGTCGATTAGAAAGCGGGTGCTTTGGCCGTCCGAAACGGATTCCGGACAAGCGAGTGCCTCAACCACAACAACCGAACCGCACGAACGAGCGCGCGCACCACTCCCCGCTCTTGCGAGAGCAGCCAACCGCGCCCCGTTAACCCATCCGGGACCCAAACAACATTCCACGACTTCGGTCTTGTGGACCATGCGTTCATGGTTCTAGAGCGGAGGCGGCGCGTCAAGCATGAGCGCCTGTGGACTTTTGTAGAGATTGCGGCGCAAAGCCCCACCCTCGCAAACCGAGGATGGGGCACCCGAAAAATTAAAAGCGAATCGTCAATCGGGTTCTTGCGTGACGATGTGCACGTCCACGGCGGGGGCGTCGCGCAGGAAGCGGCTGATGGCGTTCATGTAGAGGAGCTTCTGCCAGCCCTCGTTGGCTGTTCTTCCGAAAATCATTTGCGTGACGTGTTTTTCGCGCACGAATTGCGCGGCCGCGTCGGGCACACTCGTGCCCTTCAGGCGCACCGCCTTCGCGCCCAGGCTTTCCGCGAATTGCAGGTTTGCGGCGAGCGATTTTTCGTCGCGCGCGTCCAGGCGATCGCCGATATCCACATGCACGGCGTACAGCTCCGCATCCATGCGCCGCGCCATGCGGGCCGCGCGCGCCAGCAGATATTGCGCGCGCGGATTGGCGCTGATGCATACGGCGATCCGTTCGCGGACCGCCCAGTTTTCCTGGATTTCCTTTTCGTCCATGTAGGACGAAAGGCTGCGGTCCACCTGCTCGGCCACCTGCCGCAGCGCCAGTTCGCGCAGCGCGATCAGGTTCCCGCGCCGGAAAAAATTCTTCAGCGATTGCTCGACTTTGTTCTGGTTGTAAACGTCGCCGCGCTTCATCCGGTTGTGGAGCGCTTCAGGCGTCAGGTCCACCATCACCGTTTCGTCGGAAAGCTGCAGTACCCAGTCCGGCACGGTTTCGCGCACCACGATGCCGGTGATGGCGTTCACCGTAGGAGCGATGCTTTCGATGTGCTGGATATTTACGGTGGAGAGGACGTCAATATTCGCGCTGAGAATCTCGAGGACATCTTCGTACCGCTTGCGGTGTTTGCTGCCGGGAATATTGGTGTGCGCGAGCTCGTCCACCAGCGCCACCTGCGGGCGCCGCGCGATGATCGCGTCCACGTCCATCTCCTCGAAAAGCGTCCCTTTGTACTCGATTTTCCTGCGCGGGACGGCTTCGAGCTGCGGCACCAGCTCGGCGATGCCCTTGCGCCCGTGCGTTTCGACCACGCCGACGACGACATCCTCGCCGCGGCTGTGGCGGCGAATCGCCTCGGTCAACATGCTGTAGGTCTTGCCCACTCCCGGCGCGTAGCCGAGGAACAGTTTCAGCACGCCCTTCGTTTTCTCGGGGGGCGTGGTGACTGCCAGCCACTCTTCGGGGGTCTTCGGCACGGGTTTATTCTCTTTTACCGAGCGTCGGAAAGCTACGATAGAATGACGCAGTGCGCCTGCGCATTCTGATTCGCATCCTGCAATTTCCGGCCGCGTTCGGCATCGTCCTCGGGATCGCACTTTTGTACCACAAGGTGCTTCCCGTCAATGCCACCACGGTCGCGCTTACGTTTCTCCTCGCCATTTTAGCCGTTTCCACCGTATGGGGCATGGCCGTCGCGGTGGCGATGTCCGTGGCGGCCATGCTGGCGTTCAACTATTTCTTCCTGCCGCCCACGGGTACGTTCAGGGTCGCCGACCCCGAAAACTGGGTGGCGCTGCTTGCCTTCCTGGTCGTCGCGGTAATCTCGAGCCATCTCTCCACACGCGCGCGCCAGAAGGCCGCGGACGCTTCCGCGCGCCAGCGCGACGTCGAAAAGCTGTATGCATTCAGCCAGGGCCTGCTTGAATCCCGCAACGTGATGGAGCTCGTCAACCGTATCCCAGGCCAGATCGTGCGGGCCTTCGAAGTCGGCGCGACCGCGCTTTTTCTGGCCGACAAGCAAAAGGTCTATCGCTCCGGCCCCGTGATGCCGCAGCTCGATACCGAAAGCCTGAAAGCCATTTTGGCACGAGACGAGCCGGTGATTGACGTAGCCAACAGCGTTTGCTTTCTGCCCGTGCGCATGGGCTTGCATCCAGTGGGCAGCCTCGGCATATCCGGAACCGTGCTTTCGCGGCAGACGCTCGAAGCCATCGCGACGCTCATCGCCGTCGCCATGGAGCACGCCCGCGCGGTCGAGCAGGTGGGGCAGACCGAAGCGGCCCGCGAGGCGGAAAAGCTTCGCACTGCGCTGCTCGACGCCGTCACGCACGCGCTGCGCACGCCGCTCACCTCCATCAAAGCTTCGGTGACAAATCTGATCTCGAACCCCAACTTGGCCGCCGGGCAGAGGCAGGAGCTCCTGACGATCATCAACGAAGAAAGCGACCGCCTGAATCGCCTGGTCGGTGAAGCGGGAGAAATGGCGCGCCTGGACGCGGGAGAAGTGGAATTGAATGTCGCGCCCCATCCGATCGAGCACGTGATCACGGCCGCTCTTGAGCGGTGCCGGCCGTCACTTGGGAATCGCATGGTGCGTGTGAATGTGGCCGAGGGATTGCCGCGGGTTCGCGTGGATGTGGCGCGCGCGGGCGAAGTGCTCGTACACCTGATCGAGAACGCCAATCAGTATTCGCCTGCGGATCAGCCGATCACGATCACGGCCGAGGTCAGCGGGGATTGCGTGGTGACCAGCGTCGCCGATCGGGGCAGCGGAATTGACGATCCCGAGCGGGCGCTGGTCTTCGAAAAATTCTACCGGGGCAAGGATCAGCGCTATAGTGTCGAGGGCACGGGCATGGGTTTGCCCATTGCCAAGGCAATCGTCGAAGCGCACGGCGGTACGATCCACCTGACCAGCCAGCGCGGCCACGGTTCGGTCTTCTCGTTCACTTTGCCCACCGATCGCGGCCGGCCTTCGCCGGCACCTCTGCACACATGACCTCAGCCAAGATTCTTATTGTTGACGACGAGCCACAGATTCGGCGCGTCCTGCGCACGACTTTGACCTCGCAGGGCTACACCGTGGCCGAAGCGCGCACCGGCGACGAAGCGCTCGAGCAAATCCGCGTCGAACGCCCCGATCTGATTCTGCTCGACGTCAACATGCCGGGAATTTCCGGGCTGGAGACCTGCCGCGAAATTCGCGCCTCAAGCGACATTCCCATCATCATGCTCACCGTGCGCGGCACCGAAAAGGACAAAGTGCAGGCGCTCGATGCCGGCGCCGACGATTACGTAACGAAACCATTTAGCTCCGAGGAGCTGATGGCGCGCATCCGGGCCGGATTGCGCCGCGCGGGGCCGGCGGAATCGATGCCGGCGTTCGTATCGAACGATTTGAAGATTGATTTCGAGAAGCGCGCCGTAACCGTTAAAGGGCAGCTCGTCCGCCTGACGCCGAAGGAATTCGAGCTGTTGCGCCACCTGGTCGCCAACCAGGGAAAAGCGCAGGGGCACCGGCGCCTCCTGCAAGCCGTCTGGGGACCGGACTACGGCGAAGAAACCGAATATCTGCGCGTGTTCATCAACCAGCTCCGGAAGAAAATCGAGCCAGACCCGAAACATCCCCGTTACCTTCACACCGAGCCTTGGGTCGGATACCGCTTCGATCCGCCGGCGGAGAAACCGCGCCCGGTCCGCTCGGAAAAATAAACGCCGCGAGACGAACGCAAGGAAGGGCTGAATCCATGCCGCCACCGGTTATCAAGCCACCATTTACTTTTGAGACTGCGAAGGCCAAAGTGCAGGCGGCTGAGGACGCGTGGAATTCGCGCGATCCCGAGCGCGTGGCGTTGGCCTACACGGAAGACTCCGACTGGCGCAACCGCGACGAGTTCATTCAAGGCCGTGACGCGATCAAGGCGTTTCTGCGCCGCAAGTGGGCCAAGGAGCTGGATTATCGCCTGCGTAAGGAGCTGTGGTGCTGGACCGAGAACCGCATCGCCGTGACATTCCAATACGAATGGCACAATCCGGTGGGCCATTGGTTCCGGTCGTACGGTAACGAGCTGTGGGAATTCGACGAGCAAGGATTGATGCGCCGGCGGATCGCCAGCATCAATGACGTTCCGATCGCGGAGAACGAGCGAAAGATTCGCTAGCTACCTCGGTGCCAGCGAGCGGTTGGCCTCAACGACTAGGACTAAGGCTTCCTTCAGGTTTCTGCGGACTTCCGCGAGCGTGCGGCCTTGCGTGTTGACACCAGGAATCTCTTCGACCGTGCCGATATACCAACGCTCCTTTTTCTCGATCACGGCTGTGAATTCGCGCTGCATGATGGTGTCTTTGGCGAGTTTGGCACGGTCGCGTTTTCAGGCGCGACGCAAAACCGGGAGGGATTCTTCGACTGCGTTCCGCGCATCCCGGCTTCGCCGGGATGAAAACCAAAATCGCGCGGGACTTCGCTCAGAATGACGGCGTACCAAAAGGCGCTCTAGTGAATCGGGTGGGCGGCGTCGAGATCAAGATTGAGATCGAGCACATTGACGCGAGCCTCGCCGAGAAAACCAAACTGGCGGCCCTTTGTATGCCGCGCCACGGCCGCACGCACATCCTGCTCGCTCATGCCGCGCTCCTTCGCCACGCGCGGAATTTGAAACTCAGCGGACGCCGGAGAAATATCGGGATCGAGACCCGATCCGGAGGTGGTCGCCAGGTCTGCCGGAATGGGCGTGTTCGGATTGGTCGGCTGAAGCTGCTGGACGCTCGCGGTGACGCGGTCCTGCAGCGCCTTGCTCGTCGGACCCAGATTCGATCCGGACGAAGCTGTGGGATCGTAGCCGGCGTTGCCCGCCGCCGATGGCCGCGACCAGAAATATCCCGGCTGCGTAAATGGCTGGCCGATCAGATGCGAGCCGACGAGTTTGTCGCCGGACTTGATCAGCTCACCGTTTGCCTGCTTCGGAAAAATCACCTGCGCGATTCCGGTAACCACAAGTGGATAGATAATTCCAAGCAGCACGGTTGTCGCCAGCGTGAACCAGATCGAGATCAGAAGATTCTTTTTCATATTTGCCTCATGCTATCTCGCCCATTGGGGGCGATCTGCTTCGTGGTCCACCAGCGCCGGATTGCGATTGCCGACCAAATAACTTCCACCGCGCCGAAGGGCCATGCTCCCTGCAAAAATCCGTAGACGGACGCCAACAGACAGGACGCGGCGAACGCCAGGATGAATCCGGAGTGGCGGCTTTCCATGGCGTAGCACACCACCATCACGGAGACCGCGAACAGTCCGAACAAGCTCAGGGCCGTCATGCTTTGTCCTTTGCATCTTCATTTCGATCCATCCCGTGCCGCTTATGCCAAACCGACGTGCGTGATGATCAGATCAATGATCTTGATTCCGATAAACGGCGCGATGATTCCGCCCAATCCATAGACGAGCAAATTCCAGCGCAGCAGTGCCGAAGCTCCCAGCGGGCGATAGCGCACGCCGCGCAGCGCCAGCGGCACGAGCGCGATGATGATCAGCGCGTTGAAAATGACGGCGGATAAAATCGCCGACTGCGGCGTCTTCAGTCCCATGATGTTCAGGACGTTCAATACCGGGAAGGCGCCGGCAAACATCGCCGGGATGATGGCGAAATATTTCGCCACGTCGTTGGCCACCGAAAATGTGGTCAGCGCTCCGCGGGTGATCAGCAACTGTTTCCCGATCTCGACCACCTCGATCAGCTTCGTCGGATTGGAATCGAGGTCCACCATGTTGCCGGCTTCCTTGGCGGCTTGCGTGCCTGCGTTCATGGCCAGGCCGACATCGGCCTGCGCGAGCGCCGGCGCGTCGTTCGTGCCGTCACCGGTCATGGCGACGAGTTTCCCCTTGGCTTGCTCCTTGCGAATCAGTGCGAGTTTGTCTTCCGGTTTTGCCTGAGCGAGAAAATCGTCGAGACCCGCCTCGCGCGCAATCGCGGCCGCCGTCAGCGGGTTATCGCCGGTGATCATCACGGTGCGAATGCCCATCGCCCGCAATTGGTCGAAGCGCTCGCGCATGCCGCCCTTGATGATGTCCTTCAGATGGATCGTGCCGAGGATGCGGCAATCTTCGGCGACGAGCAGGGGCGTCCCACCGGCGTTCGATATCGTCTTGACCGCCTCCTCAACCTGCGGCGGGACTGGATTGCCCTTCTGCGCGCAGTGCTGGACGATCGCGTCGAACGCGCCTTTGCGAATTTCGCGGCCGTCGAGGTCCACGCCCGACATGCGCGTCACCGCGGTGAATGGGATAAACGTCGCCGCGTAGGCCGAAAGCTCGCGGCCCCTCAGGTTGTACTTCTCCTTCGCCAGCACCACGATCGAGCGCCCTTCCGGCGTTTCGTCGGAAAGCGAAGAAAGCTGCGCGGCATCCGCGAGATCGGCTTCCGTCACGCCCGGCGCGGGAATGAACTCAGTTGCGCGGCGATTGCCGAGCGTAATCGTTCCAGTCTTGTCCAGCAGCAGCGTGTCCACGTCGCCCGCCGCTTCCACCGCGCGCCCTGACATCGCGAGCACGTTGCGCTGCACTACGCGGTCCATCCCGGCAATCCCGATGGCGGAGAGCAGGCCGCCGATCGTCGTGGGAATCAAGCAGACCAGCAGCGAGATCAAAACGAAAACAGACTGGGGCGAACCCGAGTAGATGGCCATGGGTTGAAGCGTGACCACGGCGAGCAGGAAAATAATCGTCAGCCCGGAAAGCAGAATATTCAGCGCGATCTCGTTCGGCGTCTTCTGGCGTTCCGCTCCCTCGACCAGCTTGATCATGCGGTCCAGAAACGTCTCGCCGGGATTCGACGTGATCTTTACGATGATTTCATCGGAAAGCACGCGCGTGCCGCCGGTTACCGCGGAGCGGTCTCCGCCCGATTCGCGAATCACCGGCGCGGATTCTCCCGTGATGGCGGATTCGTCCACGGACGCGACGCCTTCCACCACCTCGCCGTCGCCGGGAACGAATTCGCCCGCGACAACTTTCACCCGGTCACCGGCGCGGAGCTTCGACCCCGAAATCTCCTCTATCGAGCCATCGGTTCTCATGCGCCTTGCCACGGTCTCGGCGCGAGCCTTGCGCAGCGTGTCCGCTTGCGCTTTGCCGCGGCCTTCGGCCATGGCCTCGGCAAAGTTCGCGAAGAGCACCGTAAACCACAGCCATATCGTGATCTGAAGCTCGAACCCGAAGCCGGCGAGATGCATCATCCGGTCGCGCACCAGATCGAAGGTGGTGATCACCGAGCCGATCTCGACCACGAACATCACGGGATTCTTCATCAACGTGCGCGGGTTCAGCTTGATGAACGAATCCCTCAATGCCCCGGCGACGATGCCGCCGGTCCAAAGCGACTTCCTTTTGCGCTCCCTGGAAACGACATTGTGGGAGGGGTCCGGAAGGTTCGCCGGGGATACGAATTCGGGCTCGTGGGTCGATGGTGTGGTCATGGCTGCCTCAGAAAACCTTTCCGGCGTGCATCAGCAGGTGCTCGAGGATCGGGCCCAGGCTGAGCGCCGGGAAAAATGTAAGTGCGCTGACGATCAGGATCACGGAAATAAGCAGGAACGTGAACAGCGGCGTGGTGACGGGGAAAGTCCCGGACGATTCCGGAACGATCTTCTTTCGCGCCAGGTTTCCGGCCATCGCGAGCACCGGAATCACCATGAAAAAGCGTCCCAGCAGCATGTCGAAAGCGCCGCTGATGTTGTACCAGGGCGTATTTCCGTTAAGCCCGGCGAAGGCCGAGCCGTTGTTGCCGGCCATGGACGTGTACGCGTACAGAATCTGCGACAGTCCATGCGGACCGGCGTTTGAAATGGACGATGTGCCAAACGGTGAAACGATTGCAACGCCCGTGAGGCAGAGAACTATGAGGCAGAAAGCGAGCACCGTGATCATGGCCATCTTCACGTCGTACGCCTCGATCTTTTTCCCCAGATATTCCGGCGTGCGGCCCACCATCAGCCCCGCGATGAAGACCGAGAGAACGATGAATACGACGATGCCGTAAAGCCCCGCGCCCACACCGCCGAAGATGACCTCGCCGATCATGATGTTGACCAGCGGAATCATCCCGGCGAGCGGAGTGAATGAATCGTGCATGCCGTTGACGGCACCGCAGCTCGCGTCCGTCGTAGTGGTGGCAAAGAGCGCGGTGTTCGCTATCCCGAAGCGCACTTCCTTGCCCTCCATGTTGCCGCCCGGCTGCATGGCGCTCGCATGTTGGTCAATGCCGTGGAGCAGCGGATTACCGTGAGCTTCCATCGCGTAGATGACAGTCACGCCCGCCAGGCACAGAAGCGCCATGGCGGCCCAGACGGCCCATCCGTGACGCTGCGAACCCGTCATCCGGCCAAGCGTGTAAGTGAGACCAGCCCCAAGCGAGAGCATCATCACAATCTGCATGAAATTCGTAAGCGGATTGGGGTTCTCGAATGGGTGGGCGCTATTGGCATTGGCGAAACCGCCGCCATTGGTGCCGAAAATCTTGATCGCTTCCTGAGAAGCGATGGGCCCTTGCAGGATCACCTGGTCGGTGACGGTTTGCGATGTGGTCTTTCCGTCGGCGCCGGTGGTTTGTACCGTTTGGGGGTTCACGAACTTCGCCGTGTCGTAAGGTTTCAGGTTCTGAATCATGCCCTGCGAGACGAACACGAGCGCGATCACCACGCAGGCCGGCGCCAGGACCCACAACATGGCCCGCGTCACATCCACCCAGAAGTTGCCGATCGTCTTCGATTCGCGGCGAGCAATCCCGCGGATGACGGCAATGGCGAGCGCGATACCGACCGCGGCGGAGGCGAAGTTGTGATACGCGAGCCCGGCCATTTGCGTGAAGTAACTCATCGTGGATTCGCCACCATAGTTCTGCCAGTTCGTATTGGTGGTGAACGAAGCGGCAGTGTTAAACGCCAGAGCAGCCGGAACGGAGGGGAAATGCTGCGGGTTCAAGGGCAGCCATTGCTGAACGCGCTCGATCAAATAAAGCAAGGCCATGCTGACGCCGCTGAAGAGCAGCATCGACACCGTATATTCCTTCCAGTCCATCTCGGTCTTTTCGTCCACACCGCAGAGCCGGTAGAGCAGTCGCTCAAGCGGTCGCAGCACTGGATCGAGAAAAGTCTTCTCGCCCGCAAAGACGCGCGCCATGAAGACGCCGAGCGGCTTCGTCACGGCCAGAAGCACGACGAAAAACAATCCGATTTGCAGCCAACCGTTCGTAGTCATGGCTAAAACCTCTCCGGCCAAAGCAACGCTGCCAGCAAATACACGCCCGTGAGAATGCAAATTCCCAGGAGCACAATGTTACCGATCATCGAAGTCGCTCCTTACTTTAGGCGGTCGCACGCCCACACATAGGCGATCGCCAGGACGAAAAAACCAACGGTGCAAGCCACAAATATGATGTCCAGCATCAGAATGACCCCTTCGTGACGTGCCTCATCGCCACGCGTCCCGTTCCGTAGGAACCCGCGGCGATGCGGTTCTCGAGATACGTGCTGACAACTAATTCTTGCGCGGGCCTCTCGACTGCAGCAGCGAATTTCGCAGGTGTGGCTTCGCTTTTCGGGATCGCCCGCGCTTCGGGCGTTTCCGGCGCGTTGTGTGGAGTGAGCTCGTCCAAAGTACCGGTCGAACTACTGTTCGGGGTACCGGTTGCCGTGACGACAGTCACCGGCAGCCTCCTCGGATCGGCATGCCGAAACCTCCGTGCCTCGCTCGAGAATTGGTACAGGGCATAGAGCATGAAACCGCATCCGGGACCCAGTACAACGAATACGAAGATTAGCATTGCCGTACTCCTTTTCGAGCTCCACCGAGCGCCCGGCTTGCGCGCTCGTGGCCGGAGCCGAATGCAGGCTACTCCCCGGACATTAGGAAGGAATAAGAGACCTGTAAGGAATTTGTAAGCGATGGAAGCGCTTCAAACGGAATCGGTTAGCGCCATAAGACGATGCGCGACCCAGGCTTCGGCCCCCGGTGGAATGTTGCGGCGGCATCGTATTTGTCGCCACGGCGAGAGATGCACGGCGGTTTTGTAAGGGCATGATCCGCCCCAGCGGACCCGGCAAACGATCCTGGCGAGTTTTCACCTTTTCACGGAACGCCAGCTTCCGGCACGCCGTGCTTGTCGCTGCGTCGGAGTTCCGCCGCACCGGGCACGGTATACCGTGCCCCTACGAAGAGAACCCAGCGGCCGCTGCGAAGTGAGTTACGATAATGTTGTTGCTCGCGGATGGAGAAGCATGGCCAGCCAGCATCGAGTGGTGATCGTCGGCGGCGGCTTCGGCGGCCTGAGCGCCGCGCTCAGGCTTGGGCGCGCCCCGGTGGAAGTGACTCTCGTTGACCGCTGCAACTACCACCTGTTTCAGCCGCTGCTGTATCAGGTGGCGACTGGCACGCTCTCGCCCGCGAACATCGCATCACCCCTTCGCAACATCCTGAAGCGCCACAAAAA
>Ga0302180_10000636_pt1 | contig 28112 bp, 29 predicted proteins | sample I_Palsa_E3_2_FD_200575 | JGI IMG/M metagenome (GOLD analysis project Ga0302180, IMG submission 200575) | Peat permafrost microbial communities from Stordalen Mire near Abisko, Sweden - I_Palsa_E3_2 | ecosystem: Environmental > Terrestrial > Soil > Palsa > Peat permafrost | place: Sweden...
ATGCGTGCCGCTGGCGCCGATGTCGGCATTCTGGTGACCACCGTGCTGCCGGCTGCCATCCCGGCGGCTCAGGTGTTCGGCTTGCACGAGGACGTATGGGTGAGCAGCTGGGGTGCCGCGATCCCGCTGGCCATGGCGTTGCGCGAACGGGTGCTGGAGGTGCACAAGCAACGCGCGATCTCGGCCGGCAAGGGCGAGAAAATGGAAGCCGTGTACGACTATCTGACTTCGCCGCAGTTCGCGCAGAAATTGAAGGCGGTCTACGGGGCGTTCGCGGCGATGCAGGAGGATCTGCAGAAGGAGCGCAACGCGTCGGAACAGCGACTGGCGCGGCGCGAAAAGCAGATTGCGACCGGCATGAAGGAGCTGCTGGGATTTGCCGGCGACGTACAGGGGCTGGCGCAGCAGGAGCTGCCGCAGCTGGAGATGGAGCCGGCGCCTGCGGAACTAACCCAGCGCAGCTCCGAGTAGCCGGCGCAGGCGCTGCGACAGTTCGGCATCGCTCAATGCCGCAAGCTGCGCGGCCGGTGGCGCGCCGTCCACGCGCGCCAGGATCGAGCGCGCCAGCTCATCGCGCTTGCTGACCTCGAGCGATGGCCAGCGCTCGAGTACGTCACGAATCAGCTCCACCAGCGCCGGCGCCAGTCCGCTGCGCGCGCCCATCGATGCGAGCTCCACGCGGGATTTCTCGGCGCTGGCGTCGTCGAGCACCAGCACTGTACCGGCGGCGAGGTCACCGATACGCACGCGCTGTGCGGTGATGAAACAGCTCACAAGTCCCACCACGTAGAAAATGGGCAGGCTGTCCAGCAGCCGCAGGACATTACGCACCAGCAAGGCACCGGTGTCGGGCGTCGCGCCCGCGCGCGTGACGATGCGAACCCCGGCACGGCGCTTACCGGGAGTGAGGCCACGCATCAGCACTTCGAGCACCGGATGGTAGAGCAGGTATATGCCGAGCGCCGGCGTGAGCGCTGCCAGTCGCTGCCACCTGGAAAGAGCGACGTCCGACGAGGAGCCGATGAATCCGATCAGAAGCCAGGCGCCGCAGAACCAACCCAACGCCAGCAGCACACGATATTCCCAGTCGATGATGAACGCGTAGCTGCGGCTGCCGGGGCCGGCGATGTCGAGTGCAACATGGATGCTGCTCGACCCGGTGATTCGCGCTTGCTCACGTTCCACGCCGCTGTCTCGATGCGCCTTAAGCGGCGCGGTGGTGGCAGACGCTAGCGGTGATAGCTTGCGATCAGCTGGCCCCGGCCCACGATGTGACCGCGCATCGCGTCGCGCACCGCGTGCTCGTTTGCGCCGGCGGGAAGGTCGGGCTTCACGTCCAGTGCATAGAGCGTAAACGCGTAGCGATGCGCCGCTGTGCCCGGTGGACACGGCCCGGCATAGCCGAGACCGTAGTTGCCGTTCTTGCCCTGCAGAGTGCCGTCCGCCAGCTGCTGCTGCGACGCCGGTATGCCTTCCGGTAATTCACGCGCTGTGGCCGGCAGGCCGTAGATCACCCAGTGCACGAACAGGTGCCGCTTGATGAAGCCCTTCGGTCCATCCAGATCGGTCACGACCAGCGCCAAGCTTTGCGTGCCGGGCGGCGGCGCGGTCCACGACAGCGCGGGAGAAATCCCCGCGCCGCCACAGGCGTATTGGCTGGGCATGACGCCACCGGCGAGACTGGAACTGGCGAGCGTGATGACAGCGGCGGTTCCCTGCTCATCGGCGGGTGGGGCGCAGGCGACCGGCGTCAGGATCGCGAACAGCGCAATGCCGAGCCACCGCAACGCACCGAGTCGACGACGCTTGTGACGCATGCTTCCGATCATCTCAGATGAGGTGCCGTTTGTGCAGCGCTGGATTTTCGCCGCTGAATTTCTGTCGTTGGAGAATTTGACCGGCAGGGTGTTACTACGCAACTGACGACCCTCACATTAAAGAAGGCGAAGAATGGCCCGATGCGACATTGAGGTAGGCTAGATGCCCGTGATCAAAAGATCGAGCGCGCTGATGATCTTAGCGCGCTCACTCGAGAGCGTATCGACGATGGCTCCGAGTTCTCGCATGGATATGCCGGCCAACTGCGGTGTAACCATTACGTATTCCTTGCCGGCTACGCCAAGTTTCGGCGTGAGCGCTTCCATCGCGCGTGATTTTGCCGAAGCCGCGAGGCTCAAGGGAACAACCACACGCGTGTTTAGCGGCTCCAAAAGATCGGATTGCACATCCAGCAGCAGAGGGAACCGACCTCGCGTGGTCTCGTTGCGATTTTTGTAGACAGCAAACTGGGGCATCAGAAGCTGCGCGCGTGATCACCAAATGAGCCGTTCTGATCGACATCGCGGTTATAAGCCTCAATGGCCGCTGAATTCTCAGTCCGCCATCTGTCACCTCGTCGAATGCGAAGCTGATCCGCCAGCGCAGCCTCCAACGTTGCCGACAGGTTGATGTCTTCGGCTCGCGCTGCATCTAGTAGCTCGATCCGAACTGAAACGTTAACTGCTTTCTTTGCGCTCATGAGGGGGATCTACCCACATGTTCAATGCGCATAGTATATGCGCATAATGAGCGACAGACAAGGCGGGCATGGCTGAGGAAATCGCCGTCGGCCGCAAAGGTTGAGCCGCATGTTCCGGGATTTGCAACGCTGTAGCTTATTGAGGCTGGGCAGATTTCGTCATTTGCGTAGTAACACCCGACCGGCAAAAAAAACCCCGCAAGGCGGGGTTTTAATTTTCTCACACGACACAGGTCTGTCCGGGTGCGCAGTCCAAATATTGGCAGACTTCAGTGTCTGGCCCGAAGGCCCGTCCCGAAAGTGCGGGACCTGCGCGTCAATTCGCGCCGCGAGCACCCGCGACAGGCGCTAAATTTGGCTTGCCGCAGTCTGTGTGCACCCAGACAGCCTGGGTTTCTAACATCGGGAAGACGGCAGAAACTCTGGCTGTCCGATTTTTGCTGCAACATTTGGTGCCGCAACAACGTGCTGAGATAATAACTCGGTACCGCGGGCAAGACCATAAGGAATCAGCAATTTATTTTACTTTTGTCGCCAAGTTGCGACGGCTTCCGCGAGACACATTCTGTCAAATGTAGCGGCGACCCTACGCCACGGGGATTAGAACGCCGCGATCCCGGTGACCGCGCGGCCGATGGTGAGCTGGTGAATGGTCTCGGTACCCTCATAGGTAACGACACTTTCCAGGTTGAGCATGTGCCGGATCGCGACGTGTTCGACGCTGATCCCGGCGCCTCCGAGCAGATCACGGCAGTCGCGGGCGATCTCCAGCGCCATGCGACAGTTGTTCCATTTACCAAGGGAAATCTGGGCCGCGCTCAGGACCTCGCGCTGCTTCTGTCGCCCCAGCTGCAACGCCAATAGCTGCGCGGTGGCGAGCTTGCGCACCATCTCGGCCAGCCTGAGCTGCACCGCCTGGGTGTGGCTCAACGGCCGCCCGAACAGCACGCGCTCGCCGGCATGGGCCAGAGCCTCGGCCAGGCAGGCCTGCGCGGCGCCGATGACGCCCCAGCAGATGCCATAGCGGGCCTGGGACAGGCAGGACAGTGGCGCCTTGATGCCGCTCGCCGCCGGCAGTGCGGCCTCGGCCGGCAGCCGCACCTGGTCGAAGAACAGCGCACCGGTGTTCGAGGCGCGCAGACTGAATTTGTGCTTGATCTCCTCCGAGCTAAAGCCGCGCGTACCGCGTTCCACCAGGAAGCCGCGCATGCCATCCGGCGTCTGTGCCCACACGATCGCAAGGTCGGCGATGTGGCCGTTGGTGATCCACATCTTCGAGCCACTGAGTATCCAGTCATCGCCGTTGCGGCGCGCGGTGGTGCCCATGGTGGCCGGATCGGAACCGCCCTGCGCTTCGGTCAGGCCGAAGCAGCCGATCACTTCCCCGCGCGCCATGCGCGGCAGCCACTGCTGTTTCTGCTGCTCGCTGCCGTAGGTGTGGATCGGGTACATGCACAGGCTCGACTGCACCGAGACGAAGCTGCGCAGCGCGCTGTCGCCGCGCTCCAGCTCGCGGCAGATCAGGCCGTAGCTGACGGCATTGAGGCCGGCGCAGCCATAGCCCTGCAGCGTCGAGCCGAATACGCCCAGTTCGGCCAGTTCGGGCAGCAGCTCGCGCGGAAAGCGGCCGGACTCGAAGCACTCGCTGATGATCGGCAGCACACGCTTGTCGACCATGCGTGCGACCGCGTCGCACACCAGCTGCTCGTCCTCACCCAGCTCCGCGTCGAGCCGCAGAAAATCCAGCGCGTTTTCACTAGGCGCGGCGCTCGTCGTCGGTGTGGTCGATGATTTCATATCGGCGGTCCACGTTCCCTTAGAATCCGCAGATGATGCCCGAACTGGTGAACGGATGAGCGCCCGGCGAATGCCGGGGCTAATGAGTGCATGGCTGGTGGCGCGGGCAGCGGCGCTGCTGGTGGTGCTGGCGGTGCCAGCGAGCCGCGCCGCCGACAGCAGCGCGACCAGTGAGGCTGCCCCGCCGCCGGCGGTGCGCCGCGAGCTCGACCGCGACCAGACGCTGCTGCTGGTGCAGCTGGCGCGCCTGCCCGACGACAGCGGCGTGCTGGTGCTGCGCGATCCGGAGCGCGTGATCCTGCGTATCCCGACGCGATTGTTGTTCGAGTTCGACAGCGCGGCTCTGAAGCGCGACCCGGCCGCGGCCGCGGCGCTCGCCGCCAGCGTACAGCTGCTGAAGAAACGCCGCCGGCTGCAGGCGCAGGTGGTGGCCTACACCGACAGCATCGGTGCTGCCAGCGCGAACCAGAGCCTGTCGGATGAGCGCGCGCAGGCGATCTGCGACGCGCTGGGTGCCGCCGGGATCGCGGCCAATCGCCTGCAGCAGCACGGTGCCGGCGCCGCCGACGCGGTGGCGAGCAATCAGACGCCGCAGGGACGGGTCGAGAATCGCCGGATCGAGATCGAGTTCAGATCGGAGCCGGCAACAGCGCCTTGAGCTTGGTCATGGCGCCGGCCTCGATCTGGCGGATGCGCTCGGCCGATACGCCGTACTCGGCCGCCAGTTCGTGCAGCGTGGCCTTGTCGTCGCTCATCCAGCGCCGCTGCACGATGGTCCGACTGCGATCATCGAGCCGGTTCATTGCCGCCGACAGGCGCTCGTTCGACGAGCTGCTCCACTCTTCCGCCTCGACCTGTTCGGCCGGGTCGGCATCGGCCGCCGGCAGATACGCCGCCGGACCGAAGCTTTCCTCTTCGTCGTTCTCCGGGCCGACGTCGAACGACAGATCGCGCGCCGACAGCCGGCGCTCCATCTCCGTGACTTCGGCCGGCGTCACACCGAGATCCTCGGCCACGGCGCGCGTTTCCTCCGCGCTCAGCCAGGCCAGATTCGGCTTCATACGCCGCAGATTGAAAAACAGCTTGCGCTGCGCCTTGGTGGTGGCGACCTTCACCAGCCGCCAGTTGCGCAGCACATATTCATGAATCTCGGCGCGGATCCAATGTACCGCGAACGACACCAGGCGCACCCCGACGCTGGGGTCGAAGCGTTTGACGGCTTTCATCAGGCCGATATTGCCCTCCTGCACCAGGTCGTTCAGCGGCAGGCCGTAGCCTGAATAGCCGCGCGCGATGTGCACTACGAAGCGCAGGTGCGAGAGCACCAGCTCGCGCGCCGCGGCGAGATCATCATCGCGCCGAAAACGCAGCGCGAGCTCCTGCTCCTGCTCGCGGCTGAGCACAGGAATCCGGCTCACCCGATCCAGGTAAGCATCAAAACTGCCAATGGGACCGGCCAGCCCGAAGGCGGCGGGTTGGGCGATCAGCGCAGTCTGTGTGTTAGTCACTCCGCGATCCTCCTTCTCCAGATAGGGGCATATATTAGCACTCTCAGAGGCACACTGCTAAGCCTCCAGGCCGAAAATCTCTCTCTACTATTCAATGACTTAGAGGGACGTACATTCAATGACTTAGAGCGAGCGGGGCAGGAGGTCTTCTCCAGGATTGGACCGCCAATTCCTGGACTGGTTCAGGCCGTGCGCGGCTCGATGCGGGCCAGCTGGCGGGCGGCGGCGATCCAGGCGCCCAGCCACCCGAGCGCCATGCCGGCCAGCAGCAGGATGCCCAGTTCGGTGAGGCTCGGGCCCTCAAGCGTGAACTGACTTCCATAGGCGCTCGCCAGCCGCAGCGCCGCGGGCGCGAGGCTTGCGCGCGCCAGCGCCACTAGGCTCCAGGCGATCGAGCCGGCAAGGATGCCGTACAGCACCCCGGCATAAAGAAACGGCCGTCGCACGAACGCATTGGTACCGCCGACCAGTTTGGTGACTTCGATCTCGGCGCTGCGGTTCAATATCTCCAGCCGGATGGTGTTGCCGACCACGGCGATGACGCCGGCGCCCAGCAGTACCGCGGTGATCAGCACCACGCGGCGCAGCAGCTCGAGGATGGCGCTGAATCGCAGCACCCAGTCGCGGTCGAGCTGCACCGAATCGACCTCGGGCCAGGCCAGCAGATAGCTGCGCAGCGCCTCGAGCTGGGACGGGGAGGTGGCATCGGGCGCCGGGCGGATGGTCAGCACATTGGGCAGCGGATTCGCCGGCAATGCGTCGAGTGCGGCGCCGAAGCCCGACTGCGCACGAAATTCCGCCAGCGCTTCGCTGGCAGTGATCAGCGTCGCGCTGGCGACGCCGGTGCGCTCGCCGGCGCTCTTCGCCAGCTGGCGCGCCTTCTCTTCCGCTACTTCGGGCTTGAAGAACACCGATAGTCCCACCGCCTCGGAGAAATCGCCGGTGGCGTCGCGCACGTTGCGCACCAGAACGTTGAGCGCCAGCGGCAATGCCAGCGCCAGCCCCATGACCGCCACGGTGAGTACGGTGGCAAAACCGTGGCGCCCGAGATGGCCGGTGGTGGACACCAGCGCATGTCCATGGCGTGCGACCCAGTTGGAGAGACTGCCGGACACGTGGGCGCCCGCGCTATCGCAACGCCTGCATCGGCGGCATGGGCGGGGGCTGGCCGCTGTCGATGCGGCCGTCGTCGAGCACGATTTCGCGTAATCCGGATTCGCGCACCAGATGCAGGTCATGGGTCGCCACCACCACGGTGACGCCGACTTCGTTGAAGCGCCGGAACAGACCCATCACCTCCGCGGCGAGCGTGGCGTCGAGGTTGCCGGTGGGCTCATCGGCCACCAGCAGCGGCGGCTTGCTGACGATGGCGCGCGCGATGCCGACGCGCTGCTGCTCGCCCACTGACAGCTCCAGCGGCGCGACGCGCTCCTTGCCGAGCAGGCCCACCTGATCGAGCGCGGCGCGGACCCGCTTGTCGATTTCGCGGAACGATGTATCGGCGACGATCAGCGGCAGCGCCACGTTGTCGAACACCGGCCGATCCATCAATAGCCGGTGATCCTGAAATACCACGCCCAGGCCACGGCGAAACAGCGGCACGCGCCGCAACGGCAGTTTGGCGGTGTTGTCGCCATTGACCAGCACCTGGCCGCGGGTGGGGCGCTCGAGCAGTGCGATCAGCTTGAGCACGCTGCTCTTACCGGCGCCGGAGCGGCCGGTGAGGAACACCATCTCGCCATCGTGAATGGCGAAGCTCAGGTCGGTGAGCGCTTCGCGTCCATTGGGATAGCGCTTGCTGACGCGCTCGAAGCTGATCACGACACCGATGCCTCGCGCGCCACGCCGCCCACGTCGGCGGCGCCATCCACCAGCGCGCTGGCAAAGGCGCGCGCATTGAAGGCGCCGAAATCCTCGGCTTTCTCGCCCACGCCGATGAAACGAATCGGCAGTCCGAGCTGGCGCGCGATCGCCACCACGATGCCGCCGCGCGCGGTGCCGTCGAGCTTGGTCAGCACCAGTCCGGTGACGCCCAGCGCGGCGTGGAACTGCTGTGCCTGCGCCAGCGCGTTCTGGCCCTGGTTGGCATCGAGCACCAGCAGCACTTCGTGCGGCGCCTCGGGCAGCACGCGCGCGATGACGCGCTTGACCTTCTTGAGCTCGTCCATCAGGTGCGTCTGGCTGTGCAGCCGGCCGGCGGTATCGGCCAGCAGCACGTCCACACCACGCGCCTGCGCCGACTTGAGTGCATCGAACATCACGGCGCCCGGGTCGGCGCCGGTCTGCTGCGCGCTGAACAGTGAGCCGGTACGCTCGGCCCAGACGTGCAGTTGTTCAATCGCGGCGGCGCGGAAGGTGTCACCGGCGGCGAGCATCACCGAGCGGCCCTGCTCGCGCAGCTCGCGCGCCAGCTTGCCGATGCTGGTGGTCTTGCCCGAGCCGTTGACGCCGACGATCAGCACCACGAACGGCTTAGGCCCGCGCTCGATCTGCAGCGGCCGCTCACACGGTGTCAGCATCTCGGTCAGCCGATCGCGCAGCGCATTGAGCAGCGCCTCGACATCATCGAGCTCGTGGCGCGCGACGCGGCGATTCAGGTCGGCCAGGATTTCGGCCGTGGCCTCGACGCCGACGTCGGCAGTCAGCAGGCGTGTCTCCAGGTCTTCGAGCACCGCCGCGTCGATCTTGCGCCCGCGCAGCAGGCCGCGCAGGTCACGCGCCATCGAGGCGCCGCCGCGATTGAGGCGCGCCTTGAGGCGGGCGAAAAACCCCTGAGGTTCATCCGGGTCTGGCATGGCGTGGCATTGTCGCACGCCGCGCTGCTCGCGCACGCCGCGGCTTGGGCTGCGGTAGGCTTGCAGGCCATGAGCGCCACACATCAGGGCCGGGGCCGACAGCAGCGCCAGTTGCGCATCATCGCCGGCCAGTGGCGCGGCAAGCGATTTCGTTTCCCGGAACTCGACATACGCCCGACTCCCGATCGGGTGCGCGAAACGCTGTTCAACTGGCTGCAGAACCGGATCCAAGGCGCGCATTGCCTGGACCTGTATGCCGGTTCCGGCGCGCTGGGCCTGGAAGCGCTGTCGCGCGGCGCGGCCTCGGTGGTGTTCGTCGAGCACCAGCGCGCCGCGGTCAACGCGCTGCGCCAACTGCTGCGCGACTGGCAGGCGAGCGGCGCCACCGTGGTGTGCGATGAGGCGCAGCATTATCTGGCCGCCAGGCGCGCATCCGGCCCGCAGCCCGATGCCGGCCGCGGCTTCGATCTGGTGTTTCTCGATCCGCCGTATGCTTCGGGCGAGTTGCCCGCGGCGGCGGCGGCACTGGCGCGCAGCGGCCTGGCGCCCGAGGCGCGCATTTTCCTGGAGCAACACGCCGATAATGAACTGCAGCACGAGCTGCCGGCCGCCTGGCGCGAACTGCGCACGGGAAAGGCGGGCGAGGTCAGGTATCATCTGTACGCTGCAGAATAATCGGCATCGCACATCAGGGGCGCAATTACCATGAGATCCACGGCAGTGTATCCGGGGACCTTCGACCCTCTCACCCGCGGCCATGAAGATATCGCGCGCCGCGCGGCCAGTATTTTCGGCCGGGTTGTGGTAGCGGTCGCCGCCAATACCAACAAAGCGCCGATGTTCGACGTCGAGGAGCGCGTGGAGCTGGCGCGCGCGGTGCTGGCAGAACTGAAAAACGTCGAGGTCACAGGCTATAGCGGGCTGACGGTGGACTTCGCGCGCCAGCACGACCTGGCCGTGATCGTGCGCGGCCTGCGGGCGGTGTCGGATTTCGAGTTCGAATTTCAGCTCGCGAGCATGGGCCGGCACCTGCAGCCTGATGTGGAGACGGTATTCATGGTGCCGAAGGAAAAATTCACTTTCATCTCCTCGACCCTGGTGCGCGAGGTCGCGACCCTGGGCGGTGACATCAGTGCCTTCGTGCATCCGCTGGTCGAGGCGGCGTTCAAGCGCAAGCTCAGGCGCTAGTAACTGAGCGCGACGCCCTCGCGGCGCGGATCGACGCCGCCTTCGAAGCTGCCGTCGGCGTGCGCCAGCACACCCTGCAGGCCGGAGTCTTCGTATTGCACCGGCTGCGGATTCAGACCGCGCTGATTCATCCCGTTCAGCAGCTCGGGCGCGAATTTTGCAGTCTCGGCCGTGAACGAGGCGCCGTGCGCCACCAGGTTCGGCAGGCTGATCGCCGCCTGCATCGTCATGTGCCAGTCCAGCGCGCCGATCAGAGTCTTCAGCACGTAGGCGATGATCGCAGGTCCTCCGGCGGAACCGGTGGCGGCGAGGAAATGGCCGTCGCGATCGAACACGATGGTGGGCGCCATCGCCGATCGCGGCCGCTTGCCGGGCGCGACCGCATTGGCCGCCGGGCGGCCATCCGGCTCCTGCGGCGAGAAACTGAAGTCGGTCAGCTGGTTGTTGAGAAAGAAGCCATCCACCATGCGACCGGAGCCGAAGATGCTCTCGACCGTGGTCGTCATCGACAGCACGTTGCCCTCCTCGTCGACGATCACCAGGTGCGAGGTGCCGCCGGGTTCGAGCGTGTGATCCAGGCCGTAGCGCTTCGCGCCGGGGGGAAGGCCGGGCTGCGGCGGCGGGTCGGCGATTTGTTTGCCGATCAGCGCCGATCGCGCCTGCAGGTAGCCGGGGTCGAGCAGCCCTGCCAGCGGCACGTCGACAAAGGCGGGATCGGCCACGTAGCGGTCGCGGTCGGCGTACATCAGGCGCTCGGCTTCACCCAGTTGCACCCAGGCCAGCGCATCATTGGGTCCGCGCGCGCCGATGTCGGTGTGCGCGAGCAGCAGCAGGCCCTGCAACACCCCGACACCGCCGGACGGCGGCGGCGGGGTACAGACGCGATACTCCTGCCATTCGCGGCATAGCGCCGGGGATTCGATCGGCCGGTAGTGCGCGAAATCGGTCAGCAACAGCGTGCCGGGCAGCTCACCCTGATGCACGCGTTCGGCGATGTCCTGCGCCAAACGGCCACGATACAGCGCGCGCGGGCCCTGCTCGGCCAGCAGCCGCAGCGTGGCCGCGTAGGCAGGATTTTGCAGCAGGTCGCCGCTCTTGTAGCGCGATCCATCGATCTTGCTGAAATAGCGCACCACATCGGGCGCGGCAGCTTGCGGCGCGCGGCTCGCGATCATGCCCGCGAGGCGCGGGCTGACCACGAAGCCCTCGGTGGCCAGGCGCTCGGCGTCGCCGAACAGCTTGCGCCAGGCAAGCTTGCCATGCTCGTGCTGCAACAGCCCCAGCGCCGCGATGGCGCCCGGGACACCGGTCGAGCGGCCGCTGAGTACCGCGGTCGCAAACGGCAGCGGCCGGCCGTCGTTGCCCAGGAACATGTCGGCACGCGCGCCGGCCGGTGCGGTCTCGCGACCGTCATAGGCCAGCACCAGTTTTTTGCGCGCGTCGTAGTAGGTGATGAATGCACCGCCTGCGAGGCTGGAGCTCTGCGGTTCCACCAGCCCGAGCACGGCTTGCATCGCGACCGCCGCATCCGCGGCCGAGCCGCCGGCCTGCAGCACCCGCATGCCGGCCTGGGTTGCCAGCGGATTGGCGGCCACCACGATGGCGTGGCGCGCCGCCGCGCTGGCCACAGTGGGCGCGGCAGACGCTGCCGTCGCGGCCGGCGGGGCAGAGCGACAGGCAGGCACCGCCAGCAGCAGCGCCAGCGCTGCCGTCGCGGCAAGATGGACGCGCACGGATCTGATCATTGGCAACAGCGGCCGCGTTTAAGGCGACAGCATCAGTGAGGGGGAAAAATGATAACACCGTCGCTGGGCATGGCGAGGCGCAGATCGATCAGCGGCTGCCGTCGATCACTTAGGTGCGCGCCGGCGTCGGGTCGTTGTCTTTTTTTTGGCCGACTTTTTTGCGGCTTTCCTGGGCACTGGCTGCAACGCGATGCGCGGCGGACGCCCGCCGTGCGGCAAGAGCTTCACGCGAGCCAGATCGTTGGCGCGCCACAGGTACCAGGCCGCCAGGCTGCGATGCGGTTTCCAGCGCTCGCCGAATTGCGCCAGCGCGCGCGCCCGTGGCATGCCGCGCAGACGATAGGCGAGGCGAAAGCCGTTGCGCACCCCGAAATCATCCACCGGCAATACATCGGGCCGCTGTAGCTGGAACATCAGCATCATCTCGACCGTCCAGCGGCCGATGCCGCGTACCTCGGTCAGGCGCTGGATGATCTCCAGATCCGACAGCGCATCGAGTTGCGAGCGCGCCGGCACGATACCGCCAATGGTCTTGGCCGCCAGGTCCTTCAGGGCTGCGATCTTGGCGTAGGAGAAACCGCAGGCGCGCAGGCGCGCCTCCCTGGCATCGATGACCTGCTGCGGTGAGGGAAAGCAGCCGTTGCCGCACGCATCGATGAAGCGCGACAGAATGCGTTCGGCGGCGACGCCGTGCAGCTGCTGATGGGCGATGGCGCGCACCAGAGCTTCAAACGGTACCTGATCCGGCATCGGTTCCGGCCGGTAGCGGCCGGCAGCGGCAATCAGGCCGGCCATGACCGGATCGGCCTTCAGCACCCGATAGGCGGCGCGTGTCGTCATACCTGGCAAGCTGGACAGTAATAAGTGGAGCGTTGGCCCTGTTTTATGCGACGTACCGCGGTCCCGCACACCCGGCAGCGCCGGCCGGCGCGTTCATAGACATACAGGCGCTGGCGAAAATACCCGGGGTTGCCGTCGGTACCGACGTAATCGCGCAGCGTGGTGCCGCCGGCGCGAATGGCCGTGTTCAGCGTCGCGCGCACCGAGCGTACCAGGCGGGCGCAATCGGCACGCGACAGTCGTTGCGCCGCGCGTCGCGGACTGATACGGGCGCGAAACAACGCTTCGCTGGCGTAGATGTTGCCAACGCCGGTGACCAGCCGCCCGTTCATCAGCACCTGCTTGATGGCGGCGCGACGGGTGCGAGTGATGCGATGCAGATAATCGGCATCGAACTTGGTTTCCAGCGGCTCGGGCGCCAGTGAGCGCAGCAGCTTGTGCTGCTCCGGATCCTCGCTGGTGTAGTGCAGACTGCCGAAGCGGCGTGGGTCGTTGAGCCGCAGACTGAAGCCCGATTCGAGCAGCAGATCGAACTGATCATGCTTCAGACGCGTGGTGTCTGTCGGCAGGATGCGCAGGCTGCCCGACATGCCCAGATGCAGGATCACGGTGCCGCGCTCGAGCCGCAGCAGCAGGTACTTGGCGCGCCGGCCGACCGCGACGATGCGCTGGCCCGCCAGCTGCGCCGGCATCTCTATTTCGATCGGCCAGCGCAGCCGGTGGTCGTAGATGCGCAGCTCGAGAATGCGCCGGCCGTCGGCTTCGCGCTCAATGCCGCGCCGGGTGGATTCGACTTCGGGTAATTCAGGCATAGGGCACGGCAGCCGCGCATCCGGTTAGTGGCAGCGTGTTAATTAAGGTTGACAATTATTGCATTATAGTTGACAATACCAAACACTAAAGTTTCCAATTCCAAGCGTAAGGTTGATAACGTTTGCACGGTTAGTTGTCCATGAGAAGAATACGCGCACGCGGCGAGGACGTTCGTCGGTTCATTTTGGACAATCTGGAAAAGCATCCGAATGACATCAGCAAACTGGCTTCCACGAACTTTGGCATCACTCGCCAAGCGGTAAATAAACATTTACAGCGACTGACCTCAGAACACGCGATCGTAGAGACCGGGAAAACTCGCAGTCGCACTTACAAATTGGCCGCCCTCCTGAAATGGAGCGAGCTTTACCAGATCACACCCGGCCTCGCAGAAGATAACGTCTGGCGAGACGACATCAGCAACATGTTAGGAGATATGCCGCGCAACGTGCTTGATATCTGGCAGTACGGCTTCACCGAGATGTTCAACAACGCCATAGATCATTCGTCAGGAACAAAAATCTTCGTTGAAATCCAGAAAAATGCGGCAAGCACAGAGATGGCCATAATGGATGATGGTGTCGGAATCTTTAAGAAAATTCAGACGGCATTGAATCTGCTAGATGAACGCCACGCGATTCTGGAATTGGCTAAGGGAAAGCTAACCACCGACCCCAGTCGTCATACCGGAGAAGGGATCTTTTTCTCCTCCAGGATGTTTGATCATTTTAACATCCTGTCTGGCGGAGTTTTTTTCTCGCACAAATTCGGAGATCAAATTGATGTGATATCCGAAAGGGAAAAGTTCAAGTCGGGAACATTTGTATGGATGAAACTCAATAACCATACTTCGAGGACAACAAAGAAGATATTTGATCAATACTCATCAGGCGATGAGTATGGGTTTACGAAAACGTTCATACCGGTAGATCTGGCGCGATATGGAAATGAGAATCTAATCTCACGCTCGCAAGCCAAAAGGCTGTTGGCGCGCGTAGAGCTATTTAAGACTGTCGTGTTCGATTTTACCGACGTGCCAACCATCGGTCAGGCATTCGCGGATGAGATCTTCCGCGTCTTCGCGACAAGTCATCCCAACATTGAGGTATTTGCAGTCCATACAAGCTCAGAAGTTAAAAGGATGATCTCTAAAGCGAAAACCGGTGGTGCGTAACCCGGCGACCATCGTTTGCTTGCCAGGGTATGCCGCGCTCGTTACTGCGGTACATCTACCCTGCGGCAGCGGCAATCGCCAATTAAAGCTTTTTCATGCGCTCGGGTGCGCGGCCAGAATTCGCCCCAGCAAGACCAGGTCCACCGGCTTCACCAGGTGGGTCTGGAATCCTGAGGCGAGCGCGCGTTCGCGGTCCTCGGCCTGGCCGTAGCCGGTGACTGCGACCAGCGTCATCGCAGCGCCGCCTGGCAATGCGCGCAATCGACGCGCGACTTCATAACCATCGATGTCTGGCAGGCCGATATCGAGCAGCACCACCTGCGGAGCAAAGGCGGTCACACGCTGCAGCGCCGCGGCCGCCGAGTAGGCGCATTCGATCTGATGACCTTCGAGGCTGAGCAACAGCCCGAGCGAGTCGGCTGCGTCCACGTTGTCGTCAACGATCATGACACGACGAGTGCTGGCGGCGGCGCTTGCCGCCACAGTGTCCGCAACCGCCGGCGCTCGTGCGCGCGGTAGACGCAGCTCGAACGTAGAGCCCCGGCCCAAGCCCTCACTGTGAGCCGATATCTGTCCACCGTGCATCTCGATCAGTTTTTTCACGACCGCCAGACCGATTCCGAGGCCGCCCTCGGAGCGATCGAGCGTTCGATCCCCCTGCACGAACAACTCGAAGATCTGCGGCATCAGTTCTGCTGAGATTCCGACGCCGTTATCGGACACCTCGATGAACACATCGTCGGGCGAGCCGCGGGTCTGGATGCGGATCTTGCCGCCACGATCGGTGTATTTGGCAGCGTTGGTCAGCACGTTGACCAACGACTGCACCAGGCGTGTCACGTCGCCGACCACGTGCAGCGGCTCATAGCTGGGCGCCAGCGACACTTCCTGTTTTTTGCCCTGGAACAGCGGTGCCACCGTTTCGAACGCCTGTTCGACCAGCGGCGCGACGTTGAGCGTTTCCTGCTTCAGGTCGATCCGTCCCTGCGAAATGCGCGATACATCCAGCAGGTCATCGACCAGGCGGGTGAGCTGATCGGTCTGGCGCCGGATCATGGTCACCACCGCGTAGGTGTCGGCTTGCTCGGGAACGGTTCGGGCCAGGATCGCAGCGGCATTGCGGATCGGTGCCAGCGGATTGCGCAGCTCGTGCGCCAGCATCGCCAGGAATTCATCCTTGCGGCGGTTGGCGTTCTGCAGCGCGACATCGGCCAGGTGTCGGCTCGTGGTATCGAAGCCCTCGACAAAAATGCCCGACACACTGCCGTCAGCATCGATGATCGGTTGATAGACGAAATCCACATAGCGGTCGACCAGGGGCGCCTGGGGAGAGATCTGTGCGGCGTATTTTGCCCCGCTGGCCGAATATGCTTTGCCGCTCCGATACACGTCATCCAGCAGCTGCAGGTAACCCTGCGCTACCGCTTCCGGCACTGCCTCGCGCACTGTCTTGCCGATTATTTCCCGCTGGCCGATGAGACGCATATAGCCGGGATTGGCCAGCTCAATGCGGTGCTCTGGGCCGCGCAGCACCGCCATGAACGATGGCGCCTGCTCGAACAGCTGCGCGAAGCTCTCCCGTTCCGCCGCCAGCCGGCGCTCGGTCAGCACCTGCTGTGTGGTTTCGGTGCAGATGACCAGCACACCGCCGACGCCGTTGGGGGCGTCGCGTTCGTCGATGGGTCCGAAGCTGTAGGTCCAGTAGACGTCCTGCAGCTGGCCGTGACGGATGATCGGGACCAGTTGATTCTCGTGCCAGGTTGCGGCGCCACCGCGCAGCACCTGTTCTATCTGCGGACCGATGATGGTCCAGATTTCCCCCCACCACTCGCGCCCCGGTGCGCCGAGCATGGCCGGGTGCTTTTCCGGACCGATCGAGCGGCTGTAGGCATCGTTATAGAAGCACAGGTGTTCCGGCCCCCAGAATATGAACACCGGGTGTTGCGTGGTGAGCAGCACCCGCAGCGCGGTGCGCAGTCCTTGCGGCCAGGTGTGCGGGTGGTCGAGTGAGGTTTTTGACCACGGGTAAGCGCGGATGCGCTCGCCCATCTCGCCGCCGCCGGCGAGAAACTCGAGCGCGCCGCGGGACTCATCACGCAGTTTGGATGAGTTCTTCACGCGCTCACGCTCGATCCTATTTGATCTTGGTCTCTTTGTAGGCGACGTGCTTGCGCACTACCGGATCGAATTTGCGCACTTCCATCTTGTCCGGATGCAGTCGCTTGTTCTTCATCGCCACATAGAAGTGACCGGTTCCGGCCGACGACAGGAGTTTGACCTTTTCGCGCATGGCAGTGCCCTCAGATCTTCTCGCCGCGGGCGCGCAGCTGGGCCAGCACGGCTTCCAGGCCATTCTTCTCGATGGTGCGCATGGCGTTGGTGGACACGCGCAGCGACACCCAGCGCTTCTCGCCCTCGAGCCAGAAGCGCTGCACGTGCAGATTGGGCAGAAAACGCCGTCGCCGCTTGTTGTTGGCGTGCGAGACGGTATTGCCCGTGATGGGGCGCTTGCCGGTGATCTGACAGACGCGTGACATGACCTTCACCTTGTAAAATCAATGAGTTACAAGCACGTCGCCCAGGCTCGCTGCGGGCGAAAGGGGCGCTTTATAGCAGCCTGACGGGGCCTAAGGCAAGCTACGCCGGCGCACGGCCGGGCTCTGGCGCAGGACGCGCTAGCGCCGCTCGGCGCTGGAACAGGATCAATGCCACTCCCGCCAGCACCAGTATGGCCGACAGGATCGCCATCGGGGTGATTTTTTCGTGCAGCACCATGGCCCCCAGGCCCAAGGCGATCAGCGGGCTGACCAGCGCATAGGTGGTCACTTTCTGCGCTGGTATGTGCGCCACCAGGAACGCGTAGCAGTTGACCGCGACCAGGCTGCCGAACGCCACGAGGTACAGCAGCCCCAGTGCCGACTGCAATGAAATGTGCGTTGGGGCGAAGCCGATCCATTCACGATCCAGGCACCCCATCAGCAGCTGGAATACCGCGCCGGTGAGCATCTGCAGGCAGCTGAAATTGAGCACCCGGTCGGCGGGCACATAGCGCGGCTGCAGCAGCGTGCCGGCACTCCAGGCCAGCTCTCCGGCGAGCACAGCAACGACATGCATCGGGCGAATCGCGCCCGAGAACGAACGCGTGTGCAGCGTCAGCACCACGACCCCGGCCAGCCCCACGGCGACGCCCAGCGCCGACTGGGCGCTGGGCGGGCGCCTGGAGAAAAACAGCCAATCCAGGATCAGCGTGGTCACCGGCAGCACGGCCACGAACAGTGCGCAGATTCCGGATGGCAGTCCCAGCTGTGACCAGATAATGAAGCCGTTGCCCATGCCGGTCATCAGCACGCCGCACAGCATGCTGCCGCCGATGTTCAGCCCTGCGAACGGCCGCGATTCGCGCGCGCGCAACAGCGCGTACATCAGGCCGCCGGCGAGCAGAAAACGCATGGTGCCGCTGAAAAACGGCGGGATGCTGCGGATCACCAGCGCGTTACCGAGAAACGTGGTGCCCCAGATGATGTAAATGCCGGCAAATGCCAGCACGATCTGCGCCAGCGCAGGCCGCGGTTGCTTGCTCATGGAGGGTCGGATGGCCGCTGCAGCGGGCGAGATTACCTCAATCCGCGCTCGGCAAAGAATGGTGCGCTTCCGAGACGGTCACGGCTTGGCTTCCCCGATGAGGGTGAAGGGCGCCCAAGCCGCGGGGTCAGTCGCGTTGAGGCTACGATTGTCGAGGATCGCCAGGGACGCCTGGCGCAGGGCTTGAGCGTGGCCGAGTTCCGGATGCTGTCGCTCGGCGAGCAGCATGGCCGGAATCAGCAACGGCGCAACATCGTCGCGAACTCGCCAATGCGAGACCAGCAACGATTTCGCTCCCGCGTAGAAAAAAGCACGCGACAGGCCCGAAAGCCCCTGGGCCTCCGGCGCATCGGGACTGGCTGTGTTGCAAGCCGACAGCAGGACCCAGTCGGCATTTAGCTTGAGTGTCGCCGCCTCGGACGCCAGCAGCAGTTCGTCGGCAGGAGTGGCGTCCGCAGCCAGCACGAGCGCTGGTTCGGCCAGATCCGAAGCGTCACCAGCGACCAACCCATGGGTGGCGAACTCCAACACCCGTACCTGGGCCAGGCGCCCGTCGGCGTTGCGAGCCATGAGCTGCGCCTTGGAGGCGTTGCGTCCTGTGAGCAGGCTACCGGGTCGGCCGTGTAACGCGCGCTCCAGCGCTTCGCCTTCGATCCGGGTCCCCGGCAGAGACGGCACATTGTCCAGTGCCTCCGCCAAGGGGACGCCATCGCGAAAGTAAGTACTGAAGCCACGCTCGGGTGCTGAAGCGACGCGCGTCTTGGGTGCCGTTCCCAGGCGGCTGAAGTCCGGATCGGCGAACACCAGCAACGGATCGGGCGTGCTGATGCGCGCGGCGGGCAGAATCTGACGCAAAGTCCTGAGAGACGAGACAGCCGGCAACAGTGCCACTGCCTTTGATCGCAGCAGCCACGGCGTCGCCCGCAGCGCCGCCGGATCGGCATCCCCTGCTGCGCCGCCAGCCGGTGGCGCAGTCACCAGCAGACCCGGCGGCAGGCTGGTCAGTGGACCCGATGGCACGAATAGCAGTACCGGTTTCTCCTTGATTAGCGCCTGAATCGAGGCGTCACCCAATAGGAGCTGATACAGCTGGTACGCGGCCTGCCGATCGAACGCCCCTGGATTTGACGCGCCATCAGTGCTTGTGTTGTGCCCCGCTACAGTTCCGGGCAGCCGATAGCCTTCCGGATCAATCTGCGCTCGAAGTTTGATGACGCGTGCCTTGAGCTCGTCCCCCGTGAGGCCCAGTTGCGCCCATGCGATCTGCTGCTTGCTGACGGCAAACACCAGGCCCTTGTCTTTCCCCGGCGCGACCAGGAACGCGATCAGCGCCTCGTCATCGTGCAGCAGCGTCGCGTCCGCGCCCGTCTTTGCCTGCAGAGCTGACACACTCACCGCTTCCGGAGAGCGGTAGTCCCAGTAGCGCGGTGCCCGAGTCTTCAGCTCGGCTGAAAGACGTTCAACCCTGGCGACCACCTCATCGTGGGCTTTAGCCAACGCTTGTCGCTTCCCGACCGCTTCTTGCCCGATATCACTTGCGGCGGTGGCGAATTGCTGGTCGAGAGTGTCCCGTTCCAGCAGGGCAGCCTCATAATCCCGTGCCTGTGGCCCGACGGCTGCGCTCCTGGCCACGCGCATCGCCGCGGAGCGCGCCAGCGCATCGCCTGCCGCTGATGTCACTGCTCGCTGACTTGCGGAGAATGCCTCTCGCTTTAGCGCGTCGGGGTGATCACTCGCCGCGGTGCCACCGCCTTGTGCGGACCAGCCCCACAGTGAAAGGCTGAGCTGTGTCGAACAGGTATTGGCTTTCTCCTGCGCGATCAGGGCAGCATCGCCACTCAGGTCGCGCGCACGACCTGCCGAGGACCGCGTCGGGCAAGCCAGCCGATAGTTGCCGGATGCGTCGCTGAACTTTCCCTGATATTCATCGTTACGGCCCAGGTCTTCGCGCGCGCTTGCCGTATCCGGATGTTCCGGGCCCAGCGCCTTCTCTTCGATCGCCAGTGCACGCCGAAAGTGCGGGTCAGCTTCGGCGTACCGGCTTTGGGACTGCAGCACCAGGGCGAGGTTGTTCAGGCTGGCGGCCGTGCCCGGATGCTCCGCGCCCAGCGCCTTCTCATCGATCGCCAGTGCACGCCGAACGATCGGCTCTGCCTCCGCGTAGCGACGTTGATCGCGCAGCACCGTTGCGAGGTCGTTTAGGCTGCTGGCCGTGTGCGGATGCTCGGGGCCCAGCGCCTTCTCATTGATCGCAAGTGCACGCCGCGAGAGTGGCTCGGCTTCCGCATAACGGCCTTGAACCTGCAGCAGTCGGGCGAGGCGATCAATGATCACGGCCGCGCTGGGATGTTCCGGTCCCAACGCCTTCTCATCGATCGACAGCGCGCGCCGACAGAGCGGCTCGGCTTCCGCATAGCGACCTTGCTCCATGAGCGATCCGGCTAGGTTTATCAGTTGTGTGGCAACGTTGGTGTGCTCCGGCCCCAACGCCTTCTCCGAGGTCGCCAGTGCACGCCGATAGAGTGGGTCGGCTTCGTCGTAGCGGCCTTGATCCTGCAACAACACGGCGAGGTTACTTAGTTGGATGGCGGTCTCTGGATGTTCCGGGCCCAGCACCTTTTCATCGATCGCCAACGCACGCCGATTGAGCGACTCGGCTTCCCCGAAGCGACCTTGCTCCATGAGCGATCCGCCGAGATTGTTGAGGCTGATGGCCGTCTTGGGATGCTCCGGCCCAAACACCTTCTCGATAATTGCCTGCGCACGCCGACTAACCGGCTCTGCTTCCTCGTAGCGACCTTCCATTCTCAGCAACATGGCGAGGCTGTTCAGGCTGCCAGCCACGCCCTGTTCCCTACCCGCCTTCTCACTGCTCGCCAGCGCACTGCGCAAGAGTGGCTCAGCTTCCGCATAGCGGCCTTGAGCCTCCAGCAGATCTGCGAGGTCGATTAGGTTGACGCCGGTCAGCGGATCTTCCTTGCCCAGCACCTTCTCGTTGCTTGCTAGTGCACGCCGATAGAGCGGCTCAGCTTCCGCGTAGCGACCTTGCAACCCCAGCAAGACAGCGAGGTTGTTCAGGCCGCGGGCCACGCCCTGTTCCCTACCCGCCTTCTCATTGCTCGCCAGCGCACGCCGCAAGAGTGGCTCAGCTTCGTCATAGCGGCCTTGAAGCCGCAGCAGATCTGCGAGCTCAATTAGGTTGTTGGTCGTCTGCGGATCTTCCTCGCCCAGCGCCTTCTCGTTGATTGCGAGCGCACGTCGCACGAGTGGCTCGGCTTGGGCGTAGCGGCCTTGATCCAGGAGCCATCCGCTGAGATAGGCGAGACTGATGGCCGTCTTAGGATGCTCCGGCCCCAATGCCTTCTCATAAATTGCCAGCGCACGCCGAATAAGGGGTTCAGCTTCCTTGAAGCGACCTTGAGCCTCAAGCAAGATGGCAAGGCCGTTCAGGCTGCCGGCCACGCCCAATTCCCGACCCGCCTTCTCATTGCTTGCCAGCGCACGCCGCGCGAGTGGCTCGGCTTCCGCATAGCGGGCTTGAACCCGCAGCACCTCTGCGACGTTGATCAGGTTGCTGGTCGTCAGCGGATCTTCCTCGCCCAGCGCCTTCTCGGTGATTGCCAGCGCACGCCGAAAGAGTGGCTCGGCCTCCGCGTTGCGGCCTTGTTGAAACAGCGCCACGCCCAGCCAGTCGGTCGCCAAGGCGACATCGATGGTTTCTGGGCCCAATTGCGCTAAGTCGGTCATCGCCTGGCGTGCGAGTTGTTCCAGGGCCGCCCAGTCCGCCTTTTGCTTCAAACGTTGTACCTCCGGCAAGTAGGTTTTGAGTGATGCGTTTTGCGCAGCGGAGGGCGCTGACTGAGCGACAACTGGCCCCGCGAATGCCGTCGTCACCAGAATCGTCACTGCTGTTGCCGCGAGCAGGCGGCCCCTGGTTTTCATTGTCGTCGCCGATCGCCGATGAAGCTTGCCCATCAGCCAAGAACCAACATAGAAGGCAGGATGGCCACATCCCCTGTATGCGGAGCTCCCCTCTTTTGGAGCTAAATTTTGATTCTCACCGCAGTAGCGGCCGAGATTACATCAATCCGTGCTCAGCAAACGACAGACTGCCATTCTCGGCGACGATCCTACGGAGTAACACTTATTTCCTGTTGCGCGGATCGTTCTTGTCGTTGCGCGGGTCGTCGGCCGGATTGATGTAATGCAGGTCGAACGGGCCGGTGCCGCTGACCTGGATGATGGTGGTCTTGACGGTCCACAGCGAGTGCGCCATTTCTGCTGGCAGGCTGATAAAACCGCCAGCGGTCAGCAGGCTGCCCTTACTCTTATCGAGCTTCTCCCCAGTCTCATGGTAGAGCTCGCCAGAAAGTATGGTCACGCTCTCCAGTTTGGAGTGCGTATGTGGCGCGATGATCGTATTGGCGGGGAATTCCAGGCGCAGAGTGAAGGGGCCGGGTTGCCCGGGATCGCCGGCAATCAGACTGATTTTGGCTTTGATCGGCAGCGATGCCGGGGCGGCAGTCCATTGAACGGATTTTGCATTCGGTAGCATGATCATGCCCATGTCGGCGGCTGCAGCTCCTTGCGCCGTCCCGACTAGCGCCGAAATACCGAACGCCACCGCGCCTAAGTGTTTACGCATCTTCCGCCTCCTCAAGTTTCTCCAACGTTGTATGACAATCCTACGTGGCAATGAAAGGATCAAGTGAGCCCAGAGCGGACCTTTGTCAGCCGGTCGGTGGCTTGCCAGTAAAAACCGCTAATTGAGCCTCGAACGCACGCTGATAGGCGGGCCGCGCTTCGCCACGGGCGACATAGGCAGACAGGTTCGAATATTTCTCCAGCATTCCCGATCCGCTCAACCTGCGCAGCACCGTCACCATCAATAGATCACCGGCGCTGAACGCATCGTCGAGCCAGTCGGCATTGCCAAGGCGACTGGAAAGCTCGCCCAGTCGTACGCAGACGCGATCCTCGAGGATCGGCAGGCGCTCCTCATACCAGTTCTTGTTGCGCTCCAGGAGCGTAGCGATTCCGCGCTCAAGGATCGGCGGCTCTACCGTGTTAAGCGCGGCAAACATCCATGTGATCGCACGCGCCCGGGCACTGGCATCGTCTGGCAGCAGCCCCGCATGGCGCTGCGCGATATGCAATATGATCGCCCCCGACTCGAACAGGGCGAGATCGCCTTCTTCATAGGTCGGAATTTGCCCGAAAGGATGAAGCTTAAGATGCGCGGATTCCTTCATCTCACTGCACGAAAGAAGACGAACCTCGTAAGGCTGGCCCACTTCTTCAAGCGCCCAGCGAACGCGCATGTCACGCGCCAGTCCCCTGCCGCGATCGGGCGAGCGTTCAAAGGCGGTAATCGTAGGGGTCATTGGAAGGCTCTGGGTGATTGCATGACACCATCCATGGAAACCATGGCACCGACGACTATCTTCCACCGCTATTTGGCAGTCCACATATAAAATTAGTCCACGTTCGGCAAAATATGGAGTGCTCCCCATATTCTGCCGAATCGGGACTTCTCTGAAATGTGGAGCAGCGAGTCTTCTCTCGCAGTCCTCCCGCGGTTTTGCGCGGGAGGACTCTCCATTTCTTTTCTACAGTCTGCGCATCCAACCGACCAGATCGGAGCCGTCGAGCAGGAGTCGCCCGCCTGGAGGGGGTGCGACGGCATCCGGGAAGGCCTGCGCCAGAGCCCGGCGCTTCAAATCAAGATCGGCGCGGGCGTATCGCATATGACGTTCATGGGTTCCTCCTGCGGTTGTGATGACGAGCAGGAGGGAAACTACCCCTTGGCATTGACAGTACGATAATAATCGTAATATCGTATGGTAATGAAAGCGAAAGACGTGATCAAGGCCTTGGGCGCATTGGCACACGAGCATCGTTTGGCGATCTTCAGGCTGCTGGTGGAGCGGGGACCCGCGGGGTTGCCCGCCGGCCGGATCGCCGAGCGAGTGGGGTTGGTGCCGTCATCTCTGACCTTCCATCTGCAGAATCTGCAGCGCGGCGGCCTCATCACCCAACTCCGTGAGGGTCGGCAGCTTATCTACTCGGCGGACTTCAATGCTATGACGGCGCTGGTCGGCTACTTGACCGATAACTGCTGCGCCGAGAGTGCGGCCGAGTGTTGCCCCTCGGTGCGGCAGCCAAAATCGGCGAAACGGGCCGTGAAAGCGGCTTGAACGACATGCCAGAGCCTCTCATGGTCCGAGAACGACCGCCGCAATCCGGCGTCGTGGCGTTGCTTGAAGCGGAAGGGCTGCCGGTCTCCGACTTGACCGAGTCTCATCTTGAGCACTTCTTTTTTACCGGCTCCGATGGCGCGCCGAGTGCGATCGTGGGTCTAGAACTCTTTGGCCCGGATGCGCTGCTGCGCTCGCTGGTGGTGAGCTCCACCGCGCGATCTCAAGGCGTGGGCTCGGCCCTCGTTCTGCACGCGGAAGGGTACGCCGCGGCGCACCAGGTGCGCTCACTCTATCTGCTCACGAACACGGCGGAAGGTTACTTCGAGCATCGAGGCTATCGGCGCATCGCCGATCCACACGCGAGTTCACGAGCCTTTGCCCGGCAAGCTCGACCTTCATGATGAAACGACTGTAAACCCGACAGGTGAGCTATGAAGCGACTCCACGTGCATGTCAGCGTCAAAGATCTTCCCGCCTCCATCCGCTTCTACCGGACTCTGTTCGGCGCGGATCCGGCCGTGACCCAACCCGACTATGCAAAATGGATGCTGGAAGACCCACGCGTCAACTTCGCGATCTCCGTGAATCGCCAGCCGGTCGGCGTCAATCATCTGGGCTTCCAAGTGGAAACGGATGAGGAACTGCGCGATATGCGAGCGCAACTGGAAGCAGCCGATGCGCGCATGGTGGAAGAGAGCGAGCAACCCTGCTGCTATGCGAAATCTGATAAATACTGGGTCACTGATCCGACGGGCATCGCGTGGGAGACCTTCCACACCTTGGGCCGCATCCCGGTGTATGGCGAGGATACTGCGGTGTTTAATCACGGGGACTCTGTCACCCCGCTCTCGGCGCCGGCCGCGGGATGCTGTGTTCCTGCGCAGCGAGCGCAACCGACGAGTAGCGTAGCAAAATGACGGCTCAGCGTTGTTACCACGTCCTTTTTTTATGCACCGCAAACTCGGCGCGCAGCATCTTGGCCGAGTCGCTGTTGAACGCTCTAGGCAAAGGCATGTTCCGAGGCTTTAGCGCGGGTAGCTTCCCGAAAGGGCAGGTGCACCCGCTCGCGCTCGCGCTCTTAAAGCGCATGAACTTGCCCTCGAAGGGCTTGCGCAGCAAGAGCTGGGACGAGTTCGCGAGGCCCGACGCGCCGTCACTCGACTTTGTCTTCACCGTTTGCGACAACGCGGCCGGCGAAGTGTGTCCGATATGGCCCGGAAAGCCGATGACTGCGCACTGGGGTATCGCCGATCCGGCTGCGGCCGAAGGCTCCGATGCGGACAAAGCCTTCGCCTTCCAAAAGGCGCTCAAAGAGCTTGAAATCCGGATCAAGCTCTTCGTCGCATTGCCGATCGAGTCACTGGACCCCCTGACGTTGCGCGAGAAACTTCGCTCGATCGGACACTCGCCAGCGACGACGGCAGCTTAAGGCCATGCTTCGCCGGATCGCCGCAGAGGGCATCGGCTCGCTCCTGCTCGCGGCGACGGTGATCGGCTCGGGGATCATGGCCGAGCGGCTTGCCGCCGGGAATCTTGCCGTCGCGCTCATCGCCAATACGGGCGCCACGGTGGCGGTTCTAGCCACCTTAATCGCGCTCTTGGGGCCGGTGAGCGGTGCCCACTTCAATCCGGCCGTGTCCTTGGTCCAAGCGCTTCGCGGTGCTCTGACCTGGCGCGAAGCCGCCGCTTATGTGCCGATCCAAATTCTGGGTTGTTGCGCCGGGGCAGTCCTCGCGCACGCCATGTTCTCGCTGCCCCTCATCCAATCCTCGCTTCATGCGCGGACCGGCATGGCCCAGTGGATCGCCGAGTTCGTGGCGACCCTCGGTCTCTTGCTGGTCGTCCTTGGCCATCGCAAGGCCGACGACGCACCTTGGATGGTGGCCGCCTGGATCGGAGCAGCCTACTGGTTTACCTCGTCGACATCATTCGCAAATCCGGCCATTACCATCGCTCGTGCCCTGTCGAATACTTTTGCGGGCATCTCGCCGTCCCATGTCCCCGCCTTCATCTTAGCTCAGGTACTCGGCGCCCTTGCGGCGGTTCCCGTAGCCCGCCTGCTGTTCCCGAGTACGGCAACGAATTTGACCGTGTCGCAGCTGTCATCCAACGGCGCCACAGATAGTACGACCATTAGTTAAGTGGAATCGCAGAGGGGCGCGGGATCCGCGCTGCCTATCGGATAACATCGGAGAAGTCGCGTTAAACCTCTCCAACATGTAAGGAAAATCTATGCGTTCCAATATTGTAAGTCTGATTTCCCTGCTCGCCGTCGCAGTTTTCGGTGGGAATGGGGTACGCGCGGCAGATCTCGATGTTTGCGTGGCCCTCCCCATAGCAACGGTCAGCGAGTTGGCTCATCAAAATCTCATCGGCGTGCGCGCAGACGTCTCGGAAGAGGCTCACAGTTTCGGTTGTGCGTACGGAATGGGTGGCCTGGTCTCCGTAAGCGTCATTCGTCCAGGCGGTGCAGCGGCCTTCTCCCGAACGAGCAATCGGTACCCGAATGCTACGACCGTGGCCGGTCTCGGCGACAAGGCCGTCTATGACAAAGGACTTGGGACTATCGCTTTATTCGGCGATACGGTGATTGACGCATTCGTACCCCATGGGACCATGAGCGATACGCAAACATTAGCGATTGAAAAGTCGTTAATTCTGGCCTTGCGCAGCAAACTTTAACGAACCACGCGGCAAAGCACGGCAACGGCTTAGCACAGCTCGCAGTCCGGCATATACAAACTGATTCCGGTAACAGATGCTCGTTCTTAGGCCGAACTACGCTGCCATATACCGGCCAGTCACCGGTGGCGGCTTCGGGTCGATCTCGGTCAGTGGCACAAGCAAATCCTAGCTCCGGATCCGCAGACTCAGAGGAGTCCGCGCTCGGCAAATGAGATGGCTTCGCCGCCGGCGACGACGATGTGATCGAGCACGCGGATATCTACCAGCGCCAGCGCCTCGCGCAGCCGCCGGGTGACGAGTTCGTCTGCCTGACTTGGCTCCGCCGCACCGGATGGGTGCGGATGGGCTAGCACTAAAGCTGCAGCATTGTGGGCTAGCGCCAGCTTCACCACCTCCCGCGGGTGCACGCTCGCCCCGTCGATCGTGCCACGAAAAAGCTCCACGTACTCGATGAGCCGATGGCGTGTATCGAGCAACAGGACGGCAAACAATTCGTGCTCGAGGTGCCCCAGTTTGACGGTAAGGAATTCCCGGACGGCGCGCGGGGAGTCCATGGCCGTTCCGCGTCGAACCCGGCGCGTCATTGCCCGCCGTGCGGCTGCAATGATCTCGCTGGCCGTTGCGGTTCGCAATTCGTCGCACTCGCCCCGAACCAGGAGGCGTTCTGCCGGCACCGACTCTGCCGTCAGATGGTCGAACGAGGCAAGGGTGTCGCCTTCCCGGGTCTCCGTCAGGGGCAGAGGAAGCTGCACCGAGGAGATCATCGGGCGTTCCCCTCGCCGAACTGGCCGCCACTCCCAGATCCGGTGGCACCCGACCCGGTGGTGACACCCGTACCGCAACATAAGGGATGGTTATGCGCCAGGATGACCGCGGCGGCGTTGCGGGCCAGCGCCTGCTTCACCACCTCGCGCGGATGCACGCTGGCGCCGTCGATGGTGCCGCGGAACAACTCATCGAACGCGATCAGGCGATGGCGGTTGTCCAGGTGCAGGCAGCAGAACAACTCGTGCGGCGTGTCGCGCAGCCGCCGGATCAGGTAATCGCGCGTCGCCTGCGGCGAGTCGAGCGGCGGTCCGGCGCGCATCGCCTCGGCGTAATGACGCCGGGCCAGTTCCACGGCGGCCTGCAGCCGGCAGTAGCCGGCGACCCCAAGCCCCAAGGTGGCGGGCCTAAGGTTGCGCGGTGCCGACAGCAGGCCGCGCAAGGACTGGTGGCGGCGCAGCAACTCGCGCGCCAGGGCCACGGCATCCAGGCCGGGGCGCCC
>Ga0302180_10000640_pt1 | contig 28073 bp, 22 predicted proteins | sample I_Palsa_E3_2_FD_200575 | JGI IMG/M metagenome (GOLD analysis project Ga0302180, IMG submission 200575) | Peat permafrost microbial communities from Stordalen Mire near Abisko, Sweden - I_Palsa_E3_2 | ecosystem: Environmental > Terrestrial > Soil > Palsa > Peat permafrost | place: Sweden...
CACGCACAAGCAACCGGCGGCCAGCGCGCGGGGGCAACTAATCACACCCACGCGCGCCGCGCCGCGCCGCATCCGCGGGACGGCTCAGTAGCCGTAGCCGCCGCCACCGCTCGAGGATTCTTCCGAGGAGCTGCCCGTGCTCGGCGCGGGCGTCGCTGGCGTGCTGCCCGTGCTCGCCGCGGGGGCGCTGCCGGAGCTGGTCGTTACGACACTCCAGGTGCCTACGTCTTTGATCCCCTGGCCCTTGGTTTCGCCGGATTGCTGGTCTCCGGTGAACGTGTAGAGCGGCGTGCCCTTGTAGGTCACCTGCACGGTCCCTTCGGGGCGCTTCACGGTTCCGAGCGAGCTGACTTCGCCGCTGGGTGCGCTGGTGGATGATGCGATCAGCGGGTGCCAGACACCGACACAGGCGGAGCTGGTGCAGATGAACTTGCCGTTCTGCTCGCCGCTGAGGTGATACAGCGTCATCCCTTGGCTGTTGACGAGGATCGTGCCGAGCGAGTTGGAGGCCGTCTTTACGACGACGGCGCTGGACGGGCTGCTGGTGCTCTGCGCGGCGGGCTGCGTGCTGGCGGCGGCCGAGCTGGTCGTGTTGCTGGACGAGCTGCTGCCGCACGCGGCGAGCAGGAGCGACGCGGCGATTGCCGGTAGGGACAGCTTCAGTAGATGGCGCATGCATCACTCCTGTGAAAAGTCGGGCACCGTGCTGGCGCATGTGGGTCCTGCTGTACTGATAAGGACTCCGAGCGGGCGCGTTCCTTCCGCGCGGCGCCTGTGACCGATTCGCGCTGGGCGTTGCCGACACTGACGCCGGCACCGCCCAGAACCTGCCGTGAGCATTCCCGCCCTCAGTGCAGCAGGTTGAGCGTGTTTTCGCCGTCATCGACGAAGTAGATGCCCTTGCCATCCGGCGCGATCGCCAGGCCGAACAGCGACCCCGCGCCCGTCTTCTTGTCGGCAGTGTGCACCGCTACCTGCTGGCCGGCGGGTGTGGTTTCGACCATGTTGCCGTCGCCACCGTTGCTCGTGATGATGTTGCCGTTCGGTGCGAGCACTAGGCCGAGCGGTTCCTTGAGGTGGATGCCTTCGGTGAGGACGGTGCCGCCTTTCGCGGCCGCGGTGGTGCGCGTCATCGCTTCGGAGATCGCGAGGATCTTGCTGTCTTCGGTCGAGGCCACGTACAGCGTCCCGTTGGAGGCGAGTGCGAGCCCGGTCGGACCGAGCACGAGGGCTTCCGCTGAATCGATCCAGGGGATGCCGTTGGCGATCACCGTTTCGCCGAGCACCTTCGGCGTCTGGTGTTCGCCGGATTCCAGTTCGATCCGCAGCACGGTCGAGTTGTCGATCGTTTTCTTGCCGACCACCGGTCCTCCGTTCAGCGCGTTGCTGACGAACAGCATCGTCTTGGAGCCTTCGCTCTTCGCGGTCGAGTCCCAGGGACCCTGGATGTTCTTGCCGGCGATCGTCTCGACCGCTTTGCCTTCGCTGTTGAGCACGATCAGGCAGCCGTACTGCGCGGTCGCTGCCTTGCCGTTGGTCGTCGGCAGGCTGCCCACGACGACGTAGCCGCCCGGCAGGATGTCAAGCGCCGTCGTCAGCCCGACGCCGCCTGGGCATGCTCCGGGGAGCGTCTTGGCATCGATCGTCGCGAAAGGCGAGACCTTCCCGGCAGTCGAGACCTGGACGATCGTCGTGCCGGTGCCCTGACCGTTCTCCTTTGCGCTTTCCTTGGCATTGAAGTTGCTGATCAGCATCTGGCCTGCCTGGAGCTTGCCCACACTGGTGGGAATGAACACGATGCCGTACGGATTGACATCGCCGTTGGCCGGGACCGTTGAGGTGATATTGCTAACAGTCCTCAGATTCGTCAGAAAAGGAGCAGTGCTTGCGCTTGAGGTCGTGGTCGCGGCACTCGCGGCGGTCGACGTGCTGGACGAGCTGCCGCTGCTGCTCGAGCTGCCGCACCCGGCGAGGACGAGCGCTACGGCAGCGAGAGCAAGGATCGACGTTCTAGGCACTGGGGTGTCTCCTATGGTTCGGGGTATCGGACGAGGCGGCTTTCCTGATCGCGGCCCCGCCTGAGGAGAAATCTTGCGATCCCTTCGTCGGCTCCAAGGCAGCGACCAGCGCACGACCCGGGTCACGCACTGCCTTTATGACTCCGGCTTCACGGAGAACTTCCCGGCGAGTTTCCGATCCTCCCGCGCCGCCCCTGAGGACAAGGCGGATCTACGCAGGCCTGCCGCGAGAACGCTTCGCTGTCATCGGCCGCGCGCCGCCGCGGCCTGGCGTTTCTCGGCCTTGTGTGCGCGCTTGGCTGCCTGGTAGTCGGCAAGCGCCTGCGCGGAGTCGACATCGCCGAGCGTGGGGTGGGGCGGGACGAGGTCCTTGGCGACCTTGACCCGGAAACGCTTGGCGAGCACGGCGCCGAGCGCCTTGACCTTCATCTCGCCGAAGCCGGGCAGTGCTTCGATGTTGGCGCGCAGCTCGGAGCTGTCGGCGGCGTCGCTCCAGACGCGCGCGGCGTCGCCGTCGTAGTCGTCGCGGATCTGTACGGCGAGGTCGTGCACGCGTGCGGCCATCGATCCGGGAAAGCGATGAATGGCGGGCTTCTCGCGAAAGATCGGCTCCAGGTCAGCGGTGGCGAGCTTGCTTGCGTCGAGTGAGCCGAGCCGCTCGAGTAGGGCGAGCGGACCGGAGAAGGCCTTCTGCACGGAGACCTGCTGGTCGAGCAAGAAGCCGATCAGAAGCGCCATCGGGTCGGAGGCGATCAGCCGATTGGCGTCTTCGAAGTCGGTGAAGTGGAGCTGGGCGGGCAACTCAGCCAATGCTACCTGCACCAAGAGGCTGTGACCCTGTTGACCGCTTGAGCTCGTCACGGCAGCTCTCGTGCGTTCGTTTCGACCGCAGGGATCCGCGTCAGCGGGTCCGGTCGAAACGAACGCACGAGATCTGACGTGGCGACGGCTTGTGGATTTGCGTCAGCGGGTCCGGCCGAAACGAACGACCGAGAGCCGACGCGGCGACGACCTCGTGGATTTATTGAAGGACGGGGACCCGGGATCTGGGAGCGCCCGGTATAGGGCTGTTCGGGTCTCGCGGGAGGCTCGGCCGTTATTTGTGTTTGTGTGTGGCGCGTTTGCAGGTGTGGAAGATCGAGGAGGCGCTCAGGGTCTTGCCGGTTGAGGTTGTGGCCTTGACGGTGATCTTGAATGAGCCTTTCTCCAGTCCGACAAGGCTTACGTGCGCGACGAGGTTTGATCCCGTCACCTTGGCGACGGTGTGCCCGTCGAGTAGCACCTCGGCGCTCTTGATCTTTGTGGTTCCGGTGGACTGGGTCAGGTGCTCCGCGATGTGGATCGTGAGCTTGCGCTGGCTGAGGCACGCTTTTGAGGAGGGCAGCCCGAGTTGCGAGGCGAGCGAGGACCCGGAGCCCTTGCCCGTACCTGTGCCACCCGAGGTGCCCTTACCTGTGCCACTCGAGGTTCCTGTTCCTGTGCCTGTGCTACTCGACGTCCCCGAGCCCGATGTCCCGGCACCCGTGCCAGTCGTGTTCCCAGTGCCGGTGCCGCCTGTGTTGCCCATCCCTCCAGAGCCGCGAAATTTTTCGATGCTTTCCGGCGTGGCAAAAACGTATGCCGTCCCTTGTCTGGAGTTGGCGCCGATCTTGCGTTCAGGTGCTCCTCCCAGGATCGTTTCGCCGTTGATCGCGACATCCCAACCCAAGAGTTCGCCTTTGACACCTTCAGAGGCGGTCAGTTCTTGGTTCTGGGTGGCGTTTTCCCATCCTTTGGCCGGCTCGGTGAATACGTACAGTGCCCCCTGCACACCGCTGGCGCCCTCTTCCTGTTGGGGCGCGCCCACAACGATCGTGTCCCCTTCGATCGCGACGGAGAAGCCCAGGATATCGCCACGGATGCCGTCGGAAGCGGTGAGCTCGGCGGTCTGCGTGGGCATGTTCACCCACCCGCCTTTCGGTTCCACGAACACGTACACCGTTTCTTCGTACTCCGCGCCCGCGACGATCGTGTTACCGGAGATCGCGATCTGATCGCTCCCACTAGTCTCGATGGGACCGTGGGAGTCGCTCAGTTCGGCGGTTGCATGTGTGGCGTTTTCCCACCCCCCTGTTGGCTTCACGAACACGTACACCGGATCTCCCTGTCCGAGCGTCGCGATCGTGTTTTCCGAGATTCCGACCGCCAGGCCAAGCTCGGTGCTGCCGGGCGCCGTCAGCTCTGCGGTCTGCGTACAGGTGCTGACCCCGGCGCTGACGGGGCACCCCGCCCATTCGCCCCCCGGCGGTTCAAACACGTAAACCGCCCCCTGCTGAGCGTGGCCGCCGAAGCGTGCCCCGAACACGATCGTGTTGCCGGAGATCGCAACCGAGAAGTAGCCCGACGCTTCGTCGGTGGCGCCGTCGGAAGCGGTCAGCTCGGCGGTCTGCGTCCTGCTTTCCCATCCCCCTGCCGGCTTCACGAACACGTACGCCGCCCCCTGGCCGGCGTTGGGCCCGGCATAAGGCGCGCCCGCCACGATTGTGTTGCCGGAGATCGCTACAGAGAAGCCCAGGTAGTCGCCGGCGGCCCCGTTGGAGGCGGTCAATTCGGCGGTCTGCGTGGCGTTCGCCCACCCGCTCGCCGGCTCGGTGAACACGTATACGGCACCCTGGCCGGCGTTGGCGCCAACCTGGTGGTTGAGTGCGCCCACCACGATGGTGTTGCCCGAGATCGCGACCGCACGACCCATAACGTCTTGTGCGGCGCCGCTGGGGGCGGTCAGCTCGGCCTGCTGCACGTACGGGTCTACCCGCAATGGATAGCGCGCCCCGCGATCGTCCACACGCACGAGCACGCGTCCGCCGCGTACCTGCAGCCAAGCACGCAGCGTATGGCCGCGAGCGTCGCTGGCGTGTATGCCGGTGTAGCGCAGGCCGCCCGGCAACAGCACCGAGCCGTGATTGAGCCGCGCGCCGGCGGGCGCCGCCAGCGAAAGCGTCAGCGCGCCCGATCCCGCCGGCCGCCGCGCAATATCAAACCCCTGCTCGAGCCCCAACGGCCCGTTGGCATACCACTCCTGCAACCCCCCACGCGCGTACTCCACACGATTAGTCCGCGCCGACGGCACCACCGCACCCAATTGCTGCATCGCGCCGATGCGCCCGAATGCCTGCAACGAGATCGCGAACCGCGCGGACCCGGTTGTGATCGTGATTCCAGAACGTCCGAACCGCGCCGAGAACCGCTGCGCTGGATTGCGCGCCATCAACCCATGGATCCGATACGCCGGCTGATCTGCTCCCAACGCAGCCGAAACAGGCCCCTGCGCCGCCAGCGGCAAGCTCAACAGGCCCGATTGCGAGTAGGAGTGAGCGCGCACGCCAGACGCGATCGGCTGACTCGCACCGCCGAAGCCATGGTCGAGCACCACACCAAACAGCATCACACCGAGTACGAGGGAAGCCAGCGCGAGCGCGGGGAGCAGGCGCCTGGGTGCGAAGGATCCGCGAGCAGTTACCGGTCGAGTGGTCAGACCGAGGTCGGGGGATGGTTGCAAACTGCCTGGCCAAGCGCTCATCGCGGCCCTCCTGCTCGTGTGTGGGTCTCCGGCGAACGTCCGCCCGGCTCGAAACGTACTAGGAACCGAGCACCCAGAGCAACCGGCGGAGCCGAAGCGCAGCTAGCGATGGAGCGCAAGCGCCGGAAAAGAGCTGGTCGGGTGGGTTGCGACCCGGTGGACCGCTCGAGCTAGCCACGGCAGCTCTCGGGCGTTCATTTCGACCGCAGGGACCCGGGTCAGCGGGTCCGGTCGAAAATGCCCCGCAAGCAGGCCCGGGATCTGCGCCGGGCGGGTGAGTCCAAGCCTGCCAATCCGCGAATGCGGTATTGGACGACGACGAAGGCCCGGGATCTGCGCCGGGCGGGTGAGTCCAAGCCTGCCAATCCGCGAAGCGGTATTGGACGACGACGAAGGCCCGGGATCTGCGCAGGGAGGCGGAGGCGGAGGCGCCGCAGTGCTACTTGCGGCGCTTCTTTGCGTGTCCGGGCTTGAGCGTGACCTTGAACGTCTCGGTTACGGGCCGGCTGGCAAGCGGTGTGAAGGTTACCGTCCAGTAGACGACGAGCGAGCGATGGGCCTTCACTTCCTGCTCCAGGAGCTTGCGTCCGGCGCTCGTGAGCGGGACCTTGAACGACACCTTGCCGGCTTTGGTGATCCGGTAAGACAGCTTGAAGACCACGACCGGTTTCTTGTGGGAGCTCACCTGGGCCTGTGTGCCGGTGGGCTTGTTCCAGGTGACGGTCGACCCGGTTGTGGCGATCAACCCCGGTTCGGGCACGAGTTTGTAGCTGACGGGGATGCCCCCTTCCTTCAGCAGCTTGCTTGCGTTGGCTGCGTTTTCGGGATTGCTCATGACCGCCTGGATCCAGGCGGCGAATTCAACCGCTTCTTTTTCCAGACGGGCCTTCCTCGCGGCTTCGGCGGCGGCTTTCTGGGCGGGGGTTTCCGTGCTGCTGGGCGTCGTGGCGGTCGTGGAGGTCGCTTCGGTGTGGGTTTCGGAAGAGCTGGCGAGGACCCTGTACACAATCAGCGCGGAGGCTTCGGCGCCACCGCTGTCTTTGGCTTTGACGATGAAGTTGTGGATCCCGAGCGTGCTCGTTTCGATCGGCGCGCCATTCGGGACGGTGCCCGCGCAGCTTTCCACTGTTTCACCGGCGGGCGCGACGCATTCGTAGCTGGCCGCCACCGTCTGCCCTTGGGTGTAGCTCGCGCCGTTGCCCGGAGTGCTGACACTGATCGCGAGCGGTGCGAATACGAACGCTGCATTGAAGCCACCGCCGACGATCGTGCTGCCGGAGATCGCGACCGACGTGATCTGGTTCATCGGGCTACTGAGTTCGCCCGTTAGGGTGGCAGTGCCGCCCCCGGAGGGCACCGAGAACACGTAGCCCGCGCTGGTGCTCGTCCCGAATGTGGGTTCCCGGTTGTTCGGCTGGGACACGACGGCCGTGCCGCCATCGGTGGAGAGCCCGACCGAGGCGCCGAATTCGGCTCCTTTTGAGGGCGCCGGGGTGGAAAGTGTGGACTGCGCGGGGCTGCCGCTCCAGCCCCCTTCGGGCTTGGTGAACGCGTACGCCGCGCCCGCGTTCTTGACGCCTCCAACCTTCTGGCCCGGCGCGCCGGAGAGGATCTCGCCGGCGTCGGAGGAGATGGCGACGGAGCCCCCGAACTGATCGTCGATTTCGCTTCCCGCGGACACCAGGTGGTTGATCGGTCCGAGCGGCGCGCTCGCGGGCCCCGGCCACGACGACGGCTTCACAAACACGTATGTCTGGCCCGCCAGTTCGTCTTCTTTGCAGGGGTTGCCTTGGACTTTGATGCTCTGCGTCGTCGCCGGGGCCCCGACGACGACGGTCGTTTCGGTGGTGGCGACCGACTCACCGAATTCGGCGCAGGTTTTCTCCGAGCCCGAGGCGTTGAGCTCGGCGCTGTATGCGGAGGTGGTTGCCCAGCCCCCCGTCCCCGGTTCCACGAACACGTAAGCTGAGCCCCCCAGCGTGACGGCTTTGCCGGGCGGAGGCGGAGAGTGACCCGGCGCGCCGACTGCGATCGTCTTTCCGGACAGAGCCACCGACCAGCCGAAGCTGTCGGTCTGCACAGCATCGGAGGCCGTCAGCACGGCCTGCTGTTTCACACTCGCCCATGCTCCGGCGGGCGCCTCGTAGATGTAGACCGCTCCCTTTGCGTCGTTGTACGAGGGTGTGCCGACGACGAGCGTGTCGCCGGAAATAGCCACGGAGTGACCGAACTCTTCGACTTCGGACGCCGCTTTGCCGGGGGGTGTCAGTTTGGCGGTCTCGGTTGCGTTGGCCCAGCCCGTTTCAGGCTCCTGGAAGAGGTAGACGGCGCCCTCGTAGTATTTCTCGCCTTCGCTGCCCGTGTAGCTGGGGAAGCCGACCGCGATCGCGGTGCCCGACGTGGCAACGTTGTAGTCACCGATCTGCGTCGGTTCGTCCAGAGCTGTGAGTTCAGCCGATTGCATGAGCGGGTCGATCCGCAACGGGTATGCGGCGCCCTGGTCATCGACCCGGATCAGGATGCGCCCGGCCACGAGCGCCAGCGAGGAGCGCAGCGTATGACCGCGGGCGTCCGTGACGACCAGCCCGCCGTAGCGCAGCGCCGCCCCATGGCCCTCGAGCAGCACGCTGCCGTGCGCCAGGCGCGCGGCGAGACCGCCGGAGAGCGCCAGCGAGAGCGTCAGCGGTCCGCTGCCGGCGCCCGGGCGAGAGGCGACGGTGAAGCCCTGCTCGAGACCGATAGGACCGTTGGCATACCACTCGGTCAGCGAACCGTGCGCGTAGGTGACGCGATTGGCCCCGGCTCGTGGCGCGACAGACGCCACCGGATGCAGGGAGTCTCCGTAGCCGTACGCTGAGAGTGCGATGCCCAGCTTGGCCGATCCGGTGGCAACGCTGACACCACGGGTCGAGAACGCCAGGCGCAACCGCTGCGCAGCGTTGACCGCGTGTAGGTCGTGGACCGCATAGCTCGAGGCGCCGCGTCCGAGCAGCTCAGAGATCGGCCCCTGTGCGGCCAGTGGCAGAGTGCTGAGGCCACCATCCGCAGCCGGAGTCCGAGGCGCAAGTCTTGCTGTACCCGGCGCCAGCGACAACGCAGCCGTGCAGCCCAGAGCGCCGGCCAGCGCGGCGAGGAGCAGCCGGCGCCGTGGGCGAAATGGGGTCGTCGTGCGGGGGACCCCCGTCGCACTCTGCGCGCCACCCAGCCTGATCGAATCCGCCTGTGCTGAGGGGGCCACGTGAAGTCCTTTCGTTGATGGCCTCGGCGTAGACCCGAGACCGCGGGCAGATTACAGCAACCCGACAGGGTGGCGTAGATCCTGAGTCTTCGTCCGGCTAGACAAATCCGCGCAGCGGTATTGGCCGGACGAAGACTCAGGATCTACGCCGGCCTGGCGCGGGATCGGGGGGCTTGAAGCTCGACAATCCGCGCAGCGGTATTGGCCGGACGAAGACTCGGGATCTACGCCGGCCTGGCGCGGGATCGGGGCCTGAAGCTCGACAGATCACCCCAGCGCGACGGGCAGCGGCAGGCTGAAGGTGGTGAAGCCGTGCGTGACGGAGTGCTTGTTGGCGGCGACCTTGCTCGTGAGCCGGAAGATTGCGGCCTTTGCGTTGGCGGGGACCGTGAGCGTGATGTCGAAGCGTCCGTTTGCGGGGGGTGTGAACGTCGTGGCGACGGTCGTCTTGCCGCATTCGAGCTGCTGTTCGACGACGACCGGGGTGATCGGCTTGGTCAGCGGGAGCGTGACCTGGCCGGTGAGAGTGACCGTTGTGCCGGAGGCCTTCGGCGGTTCCAGCAAGAGACGCCTGACCAGCTTCAGGTGGACCGAGCGCAGCTTGCCGACCTCGGCGGTGTATCTGGTGCTCAGGTTGTCTCTGATCTTGGCGGGCGGCAATGGAGCGGTGGTGGTGTATTGCCCGTCAGCCTCGACGGTGGCGGTGGCCACCTGCTTGCCTTCGTTGAAGAGGATCTTGACCTTCTTGCCCACGAGGCTCGAGGCGGCGCTGCCGCTGAGCAGCACGCGGCCTCCATGGATGTAGACATCGTTGAGGACCAATTGCGTGTTGGTGCAGCCCAGCCGCAGTTCTTCGATCGCCTTGGGGGTCGAGGCTACACCGGAGACAGGCTCCACAGTCCCACCCGTGGACGTGGTGCTCGAGGTCGTTGTGCCGGCCGTGCCCGAGGTTCCGGGCTGAGAGCCGGATGAACCACCGGGACTGCCGCCACTTTCGCTCGTCTTGGGCGCGATACCGCCGAACTCAAACGCGCCGCTGTCGCAGTTGCCGACGCGGCCGTATCCGCGCTGGTCAGTTTCTGGGCAGCCCGGGACGCCAAAGTTGATAGCGGGGCTGCCTTCGAGCAGGGGCACCGTTTCGGTGGGGCCGCCGTAGGCGCCGAGTTCACCGAGCTTCAGTTCACGCCCCATGTCGGCGGCGTTGAGTTCGCAGCTCCCGTCGGCCGAGAGATTCCCTCCGAGATCTACCCAGGTGCTTTTGGCATCACTCGGTAATGTGCCGTTGGTGCAGTCCTGCTGACCCGCCTCTTCCTCGGGGCGTGGACCCAGGAGCACATTGGTGAGTTCGAGGTGACTGCCTTCGTTGGCCGAGATGTCCGAGCCACCGCCGAAGTTGCCACCGGCGAGGTCGCCGGCGAATGTCACGTTGGTGAACGACACCGAGCTTTTTTCCAGGTACGCCGCGCCGCCCTCGTACGTGAGCTCAGATCCGTTGAAGCCGTCGCTGGCGAATGTGTCGTTGATAAACGATCCGGTGCTGTTGAACAGACGAACGCCACCGCCCTCTCCGCTGCCGGAGGTGTCGTTGTAGAACGTGGATCCTGAGGCCTCGATCGTGCCGGGTTCGAGGTCCACACCGCCGCCGCCCCCATTGTTTCCGACGTTGTTGTCGATCTCGGAGTCGATCACCTTCAGTGCACCATTTTCCTGGACGTCGATCCCGCCACCGTAGCCATTGTCGATGTTGGCGGTGAGTCGCACGTGGTCGAGTGTGAGCTCGCCCATGGTCTGGCGGATGCCGGCGCCCCGATCGTCTTCTTGGTTGAAGGGTTCGTCTTCGTGTTGGAAGCCCTTTTCGAGCGTGAGGCCTTCGAGCACGTCTGAGCCGCCGCCGCTGATCTGCAGCCCACGATCGTGCGCGGCGGAGGCGTCGATGACCGTGACCCCCACGCCGGCACCCTTGATCGTGAGCGTTGTTCCGGGCGGGTTGGTGATACGTAGCTCGCCGGTGTGTTGCGGATCCCCGCTTTCAGCCAGAGAGAGTTCGTAAGTGCCCGAGGGGACGATGATCGTGCTGCTGGGGTCGGCGGATTTGTCGGCTTCGGCGATCGCTGCGCGCAGTGTGCAGGTGCTCGTACATGTGGTGGCGGTGCTGTCGGCCGTGCTGTTGACCGTGAATTCGGCGGCGAATGCCGTGCCGCCCTCTGCGGCGAGAGCGAGAACCAACGAGAGGGCCGGCACGAGGAAGAGCAGAATCACGCGCGGTGGACGAGCGGCGACGATCATGGCGAGCAGCCTATCGCCGAAGTCAACAGGCTCATCCCGATGGATAGGAGTGGGCTGCGACCCTGTGGACCGCTCGAGCTAGCCACGGTAGCTCTCGGGCGTTCATTTCGACCACAGGGACCCTGTAGGTCCGTTATAGCTCGTCACGGGGGATCTCGGTCGTTTATTTCGACCGCAGGGGACCCGCGTAAGCGGGTCCGGTCGAAATGAACGCCCGAGATCTGCCGTGACGACGGCTGTGGGTATGCGTAAGCGGGTCCGGTCGAAATGAACGCCCGAGATCTGCCGTGACGACGGCTGTGGGTATGCGTAAGCGGGTCCGGTCGAAATGAACGCCCGAGATCTGCCGTGACGACGGCCTGTGGGATCGGTGTTAGCGGGGCCGGTCGAAATGAACGACCGAGATCTGCCGTGGTGACGGCCGTGCTGGCCCCCGGGCCGGCTCAGATCCCGAGCGCGCGCTCGGTTCCGGGGGAGGCCTGGCCGGGCTCTTGCGCCGGCGTGGGCTGCTCCTCGTGCACAAGATGCTCGCCGGGAGGCGCGGAGGCGTGTGGCGGAGAGTCGGCCGGGTAGCCACGCTCGTCGGCCGAGGCGGTGGGGTAGCGGGCGTTGAGCGCGAGGTCTCTGCTGTCCGCCAGTGCCGATACGCGGAAGCAGGCGATCGAGACGAGGAACAGGGCAAGCCAGATGGCGAGGGCCGCGATCAGCATGGCTGAGAGAGGCGGGACGAAGGGTTCGCGAGCATCTGACTCATCCTTCAGCGGAAGCATAACCAAAACGACGCAAAGCGTCCTATTCAGAGCCAAAGGTCCCCCCCAAGTCTTGACTTGCGCCGAGATTGTCCTCCGGCGAGGGGCCCGGCGCGTATAGGTGGGCAGCGACCCTGTGGACCCGCGTGCCCTACCTCGCGCTGAGCCGCGGGGATGGTGTTACGCTTTGGGTGATGGGTGTGCTGGGAGAGTGGGGAGGCGGGAGTCGTTGGGCGCTGGCTGTGCTGCTGGGCTGCGTCGTGCTGCTGATTCTCGCGCCGGCCGCGCTCGGCGCTGAAGGTAGCGGCAAGATCTCAGGGACGGTGACGGCGGCGTGTCCCTGCGAAGACATGCCGGAACCCCTGAAGAACATCGAAGTCACCGTGTATGAAACGGGCGAAAACCTGTTTCCGGTGGGGTCTGCGATCACCGATGAACATGGTGAATATACGGTGGAAGGGTTGGTGGGTGGCCAGTATAAGGTCGAGTTCTCTCCTGAGCTCGAAAGTAGTCTCAACTATGTCACCCAGTATTACAAGGAAAAGCCATCGCTCGCGACGGCGGAACCGGTTAAAGTCGTTCAAAAGAAAACGACGGAAAAAATCGACGCTGAATTACAAGTTGGCGGTGAAGTCAAGGGCAGAGTGACGGAAGCATCGACGCACAAAGACTTGGAAGGTATCGAAGTGCAGGTGTTTGAAGTTAGTGAAAGTGAATCTCCGGTGAGGTTTGCAATCACTGGGAAAAATGGGGAATATACGATAGCTGGGTTGGCCAGTGGTCATTATAAGGTCGAGTTCTCTCCGGGCTTGGAAAGTAATCTTAATTATGTTGCTCAGTTCTACGAAGACAAGTCGTCGTTTGCGAGCGCTGGGTTGGTCGAAGTCGTTCAGGGGGAGGTGAAGACTGAAGTCAACGCGGAACTGCAGGTTGGCGGTGAGATCGAAGGTGCGGTGACGGATGCCTGGACGCACACGGCTTTGGCGGGCGTGTATGTGTTCGCGATCGGATCGGGCGAAGCTTTTGCCGGGGTGGCGCAGACCAACGCGAGCGGTCAATACACGATGTTGGGGCTGGCGAGTGGCTCCTATGAGATCGAGTTCGTCGATCTCGCAAGCGGTTCCCCGTACATCACGCAGTATTACAACGACGAGCCGGCCCTGGCCAGCGCGAATCCGGTGGTGGCCAATCAGGGGGAGACGACGCCGGGGATAGATGCGGCGCTGGTGAGAAAGGCCCCGGTCGATACGGCCGCGCCGGTCGTGTCGGGAACGCCCGCGGCGGGAGAGACGCTGTCGTGCTCGAATGGGTCGTGGACGGGCAGCCCGGCGCCCACGTACAGCTATGCGTGGCTGCGCGACGGCGTGGTGATCGCCGGCGCGAGCGTGAGCACGTACGTCGTCCAGACGGCAGATCAAGGGAACGGTTTGGCCTGCAGGGTGACCGCGACGAACAAGAGCGGCAGCGCCGCCGCTGTGAGTGAGACGCTGATGGTGCCTGTGCCGGTGATTGCGCCGCCGAAGCCGGACGTCACGGTGTTGAGCTCTGAGATCGTCGTGGAGGGGGACTCGGCGCGGGTGCCGATCGCCTGCGTGGACGCGAATTGCACTGGAACGATCGAGCTGGCCGAGCAGGTCGTGGTGAGGCACAAGAAGGGGAAGCGGAGGATCTCGAGGAAGGAGACGGTGGTCTTGGGCAAGGGCTCCTATGCGCTGGCGCAGGGACACAGCGGAACGATCCTCGTGTTCTTGACCTCGAGAGGGAGGAACGCGCTGGCGAAGGCGCGACACCACCGGTTGAGCGCCAGGCTGTTTGCGTCTGTGGTAGGTGGGACGACGGTGAGCAGGTCGGTAGTGCTCAGCGAGGTAGTGCACAGACACCAGCGCCGCTCGAGCTAGCCACGGCAGCTCTCGGGCGTTCATTTCGACCGTAGGGACCCTGGAGGTTGGTTATAGCGACGGCCTGTGGGCCCGCGTCAGCGGGTCCGGTCGAAATGAACGACCGAGATCTGACGTGGCGACGGCAGTGCTGAGACGCAAGGTATGCTCGCGCGATCGGGGGAACGTATTCGTCCGCGGGCTAATCAGCCGTGTCAATCGAAAGGATCAACTTAATGTCATTTCGCTCTATTCGCGGCCCGCTGAGGGGCGTGTTCATCGCGGCCCTGCTGGCCTCCGTCGGCTTGGTGTCGGCGGCGTCGGCGCAGGCGTCGACGCTTCCCACCCTGACGCTGACGCTCACCAAGTCCTCGATTACCGTCGGGGGGACCACGCAGTCCGGTGCGGTCAACGTCGTCTCAACTGCAACGGGTCTCAAGGAAGCAAGCGCGATCCTGGTGCTCTTGAAGCCCGGCGCCACCTTCGAAGAAGCCGAAGCTGCCATTCAGAAGGCCCATGGCGAAATCAACGTGACGAGCAAGTACGGCTCGCTCGTGTTCGACGCTGAAGTGAGCTCCGGCCAGACCAGCGAAGCCCAGACGTTCCTGCAGCCAGGTCAGTACGTTGCCGTGGTTCCAGGAGAAGAAGGCAAGGGGTCGAGGGCGCACGCGAACTTCACGGTGACCGCCGCCGCGGCCCCTGTCGCGCTGCCGGCGCCGGAAGCCACGATCCGCTCGATCGAGTTCGGCTTCAAGGGTCCGAGCACGCTGCACGACGGCGAGCTGGTGCGCTTCGAAAACGAAGGCTTTCTCGTGCATATGGACGTTGCGGCGCCCGTTAAGAACATGAAGGCCGCGAAGGAGCTTGTCAAGGACCTGCTGGCAGGCAAGGAAAAGGCACTTGGAAAGCTGATTTCAGGGCCTCCGGCCGGTTTTGCGGGGCCGGTCTCACACGAAGCTTTCCAGCAGGAGACGATCACAGCCAAGCCGGGGATCTACGTCGAGGTGTGCTTCATGGACACCCAGGACGGGCGTAGCCACTCCCAGCTGGGGATGGAGCGGATCATCCAGATCACCAAGTAGCACCCGCGGCCTCGATGGCCCGCTCGCCCCCAGTGTTGCGGGGTGGGCGGGCCTGCCCGTGAAGCGGAGCGCTTTCGAGAGGGCCTCATCCCCAATGCACAGGGTGGGCTGCGAGTCTGTGTGGGTCTGCCAAAAAGAAACCCGGCCCACAAGGGGCCGGGTGGTATGGCCATCAATGATAACTCCTTAACTGGTTGGACGACGACCCGATGTGTTCAAACAGGGAGGATTCACCCGCGTGCGCCGCGCGACCGAAACGCCGTTCAACCCGATCCTCGAGGCACGACCTTAATGGCGCCGTTGTAAACGGAGGCGCCGTCAGGTGATCTTGATCGAGGTTGACTGGGGCGAGGCGCCCCCGGGCGCCTCGGTCACCGTGATGTTCGCAGTGACCTTCTCGTGCTTGCGCAGGAGCGCCGTCGCGAGCTTCTTCTGCGCGGGTGTGAACCTGAGTGTTACCAGGACCGGCTCGCCCGAGCCTGCCAGCCGGATGTTCTTGAACGGCAGCGCCTTGGGCTTCTTATGTGCGCTCGCCGCCTTCGCGCCAGGCGGCAGCACGAACCCTGAGACGGTGCAGGGCAGCCCGCAGGTGACGTCGAGCTTGATCACTCCGCTCCCCAGCTTGGCGCTCCCGCTCCCGGAGAGGCTGATCGCTTTGACCACTGCTCCCGCGCCTTTGATCTGAGCGCCCGCGGCGCCCGCGGCCGGGGTTTCCGATGAGCCCGAGCCGGCGGAGGGAGTGGTGCCCGAACCGGCGGCGGGGGTTTCCGCAGATCCCGAACCGGGTCCGCCCGGTCCAGGGCCTTCCGTGCCGCCGCCGGCCCCCGTGCCTTCGGAGCCCGCGATCAGGAAGCCGGTCATCGCGTCGCCGAGCGTCTGGTCCAGTTCTGTGGACACTGGAGGCTGGTTGGAGGACAGTCGGTAGGCGCCCCCCGTGCTGAAGCCGTGCACCCCCTGGTTGGCGATGTAAAGGCCGGAGCCAAGAGCAAAGATTCCCGTCGGTCCGACTACCGTCGAAGAGGGTAGTCGGGTGTGTCCCTCCGAGAGGCCGTCCGGGCTGAAGGCCTCGAAAAGAGCTTCCCCGGTGAACGGTTCCTCGTTGTCCAGCGCTTCGAATTCGCTTTGCTGCTCGAGGGTAAAGTATTCGTGGCCATTCGCGGTGATTTCGCCTGGCCCGGGGCGAACGGTCGCGGAGGACCCGAGACTCCCCCAAGATCCTCCTACTTCATATGCGGAGACGCCGGCCACATATTCTTCGACGAGTTTGTTGTTGGGGTTCAAGATCAGGTTGGCGCTGAGCATGTGCTCGGAGTCGAGCATGTAGAGCTGGCCGTCGTCGCAGGAGTGCCCTGGACACGGCGCATCGGGCAGCGATTCGAACTCGGGGATGCCGCTGCTCGGGTCGATCACCGCGCGCTGGAAGCCCTCGTCGAATGATGTGGTGCTGCCGGTAACAGCCAGCACGTCGCCGCTGTAGGCGAGTGCCTCGCCGAACCTCATCCCGGGAATCGGGATTTCGTCCGCCTGCGTGAGCGCACCCGTCGTTGCGTCGATGTCGAACATATAGATCTTGGCGCTTTCGGTGTTCGGGCCCGAAAGCACATAGAGCGCGTTCTGCCCGCCGGCCCCGCTGTCCGCCGGGTTGTAGACCGCCATGAAGCGGCGCTCCTCGCTTGCGAGCAGCGGGACAGAGCCGACCACATCGGGATCCTTTGCTGTCAGCGCTCCGGTCGACGGGCTCACCGAGTACTGGTAGATCGTCTCCGTGGTGCCCGTGCCTGCGAGCTGGTAGAGGTTCTCGCCATCGGCGGTCTTGGCCATCACGAGCGAGCCCGGGAAGTCGACCGTCGACGGTCCCCCGCTCACCAGGCCTTCGTAGGTGAGGCTCGTATCGGCGTTGACAGCGAACTGCGCAACGCCACCGCCGATCGCGGTGTACAGGTAGCCGATCGTCTGAGCGCCAGCCGGTGCGCACAACAGCACGGACGCCAGCGCCGAGGCCAAAACAGACCGGCCAAGCACGCGCACGAGCCCGCTCGGGAAAGCACTCGTCATTCGCGCAATCATAAACCGGTCCGCGCCCGCGTGACCGAAACGGCAGCCCTGAGGGAATCCCCGTCAAAGCCTCGGCGTCGTTCAGCTGTTTGCGATCTCGGCGCCGGCGAGGCTCCCAAGTAGTTGGGCCGCGGCGGTTTCAAAGCGCTCGATCGCGCCGTAGGGGCGTGCGACGAGCATCGCGCCCTCGAGGCCGCTGACGATGCTTCTCGCGGTGTCGGCGGGGGTGTTGCTGAAGCGCAGGCAGCCATCCTCGCGACCCTGTTCGAGGACCAGCGCGAGCCATGCCTCGTTGTCGTCGAGGAATGCGACGACGGCGTCGCGGATTGGGCTCGGGAGCGTTTGGTACTCGGCGGCGAGCATGCCGCAGAGGCACATCCGTTCTTGGCGCAGCACCTCGGTGTACAGGCTCGCGTACGCGTCGAGCTTGGCGGGGGGGTGGGTTATGTTTGCGTCGATGGTCGCGAGCGCGTGTGCGAAACGGTCGGCGTAGCGGGCGATCAGGGCCTCGCCCAGCTCGGCCTTGCTGGGGAAGTGGTAGTGGAGGCTGGCCTTGGTGAGGGAAAGCTCGGCGGCTACGTCTGCGTAGCTGAAGCCGTTGAAGCCGCGGACCTGAACGAGTCGTTCGCCGGCGTCGAGAATGCGCGAGCGCGTGTTCGCGGGCCGCTGCTCGGCGTCGGGTGCCTCGGGACCTGCCTTCATGGGATGGGCTCTTGCGGCCATTGAAGCATTCTCGCAGTCGCGGTTGACTTCTTACCTATTAGTAGGTAGGGTAGCGGATCGACTGGCGCATCAATCACCTTCTGCGGGTTTTTATGCCCAAAAAACAACGATGAATGGAGGAGCAATGTCCCGTAAGTACATCGACTGCCGCGAGATGCCGAGCGAGAACAACTGTGATCTGGCGATGGCGGGAAGCGACGAGCACGTCCTCGACGCGGCCGTCGCTCACGCGGTGACGGCACATGGGCACGAGAACACACCGCAGTTACGCGAGCAGATCTCGCAAGCACTCAAAGACGAGGTCCCGGGCGCACTCGCCTAACGATCGGCCGCGTTCAGCCTTGCACTGTTTGGGGGAGGCTGAGTGTTGGGAAGGCCTTCTTGCTCCGGGTGTTTTGACGGACGCGGCTTTCGAGGGTGAAGATCGCGGCGTACGCGCCGGCGGGGATCGATGCGGTCGCGGTGAATGTGCCGGTCTTTGACGGTTTGACTCTGGCGACTAGCTTTGGTGTTGCGGTACACGAGGTGCTGACCTTCACGAGGACGGGCGCTGTGGGTGCTGAGAGGGGTGGCGTGACGGTTCCGCTGAAGTGGACGCTTGTGCCGGTCGCCTGGGTGGATGCGATGACCAGGCGTCTGGTTAGCTTGAGGTTCGCGGAGTGCAGCGTCCCGATCGTGGCGGAGTAGTTCGCGGTGTTCGTGTCGCGGACCTTCGCGGGTGGCAGAGGTGCGGTGGCTGTGAAGTAGCCGTCTGCGGCGACGGTGGTGCTTGCTACCTGCTTGCCGTTGCTGAAGAGGAGCTTGACCTGTGACCCGATCAGGCTCGGGACCGCGGCACCCTCGAGGATCACATGGGAGCCCTGCTCGTGGACATTGGTCAGCGCGATCTTCGCGCCGGAGCAGCCCAGCGCCAACGCCGCCGCCGCTGTCGGCGGTGTGCTCGCAGCGGGCACCGGCGCAATCGACGGCGGGGTGAGCACGCTCGCCGCAGGCGGGGCTGTCGCATCGACGTAAAAGGTGGACGTTGTCGTTTCCGTCGCTTGCAGCTCATCTGTTGCGGCTGCGACCGTGAAGCCGACGAGCGCGTTGATGTCCTCAGAGCCTGCTTGCACTTCGAATACACACGACTGCAGGTCTCCGACGTGAAGCGTCGCCGGTCCGACCGTGACCGTGGCGCCCTCATCGATGGGAGCCTGTGTATTGGTCGGTCCGGGAACGATCTGGGCGACCTGCGTCGCAGCGAACGTGGTGCTCATCGTCGATGTGAGCGTCGGCGCGGCCACGCTACTGCCTGGCGAGGAGTTGAGGTCCGCGCTGGCGGCGGCGCTGAGCAACGCTTGGGCCTGCGGATCGCTCGCGGCCACCGGCACCTGCTGTTCATAGACGACGGTAGGCGTCCCGTTCTCGATCACCCGGCCCACTACCCGTGTCGCGACCGCGGTCGCGTTCGGCAACGTCACGTCAACCGGGCTGCCTGTCACCGCCTCCGTCGCTGTGGTTGTGGTGGCCGATGAGCCGTCAGAACCCCCCGGTGGAGCCCCGGGCAAACAGGCTCCCTCTGCCACGCCGACGGTTCCACTGAACGGTCCGGCTACCGCGCTCGGGGAGACTCCGTTGCTCGCGCTGACCGAGAAGCTGAACGACTGACCATAGGAGCTCGGAATCCCGTACAGCAGGCCGTTGGCCGGGTCGAGGTAGATCCCGGAGGGCAGCGCGCCGGAGGAGACGGAATACGTCGGTGCAGGGCTACCGCTCGCGCCGAAGGCGTATCCGGCCTGTTCGTTGTAGGAGCACCCTGAGCCACAACTGTTAGCAGGACCGTAGACGCCGTCGAATTCGAAGTTCAGCGGCGGGCTGTCCGCCGTGAAGACCGGCGCCACGTTCGCGGCGAGCGCGGCCGAGGCCCCAGCGAGCAGCGATGCAGTCGCGAGTATCACGACGAAGACCGCGATGGAGGCGCTGATCGCGGGAGAGAGACGGTAATCACGCACGGGCCGGTGACGATACAGCCGTTATTACGGCCGTACAAGGAGAACTGACTCGGTGCCGTTCCAGTGTGTCGAGGCGGGTGGGCGCGGGGCGTCCTGCCCCGCGTCTCCGGGTGGGGGATCATTCCCGCCAGGTGCCGTTGGTGATTTCGGCGTAGCTTGGCGCGTTCTTCAGGTGTGCTCCGAGGTGTTCCATTAATAGGTCGGCAGCTGCGAGGATGTCGTAGCCGCCGGGCTGGTGGACGATGAGTGTGTTGAGGTCGGCGAGGAAGTCGGGGTGCTCGAGCTCTCCTCCGAGGAGTGGATCGCTGGCGATCTCGAGGATCAGCCGTGAGAGGACGAGATCCTGCTCGACTTGCTGGCGCTCCGGCCAAGGCGCGTCGACGCTCCACTGAGTGATGTGGTCTCGTGCGATCACAGGTCAGCCTGCACGTCGGTATTCAGGCGGATACCCCAGGCTCGATCGAGGTGGCCACGCCGGCCGGCACCGGCGCGCAGCAGTGTGGGCTCGCCCTGATCGGGAGCGGCCGCTTCTCGTAGACGCTCGAGATCGTCGCAGTCTCCAAAGCGTTCGACGAGCCAGCCGACTCGGCGCGCGAGTCCGCGTCCGCGGGACTGGGCCAGCGCGGCGAGCGAGGTTCCATTCAGGGCGCCCAACTCGCGCAGGATGGTGGCCACGTTGCCGTAGCCGCCGCTCTCGCCCGGTAGCGCCACCATGTCGACGACGGTCAGCTCTGGTGTTGCCACGCGCATCGTGCCAGTTGACACGGTGCGCTGCTCGGTTGGGGCGCCGGCAACGTGTCGGCCGCTGTAGAACCGCAGGCGGACGCGAGCGACTGCCCGGTCGCGCAGCGGCGGAGCGCACATAACCTGGAAGACCTGGGGCGCCTGGTGTGCGGCGCCGTGCAGGGACGCGGCTGAGAGCAGCGCCACGTAGTAGATGCGACCCAACGTTCGCATCATCTCGTCGATAAAGCGCTCGGCCGGGACGACGCCCCAGGAGCGGTACTCGGGTGCGATCACCACCCAGAAGCCCTGCGCGGGCGAGAACACCTGCCTGTTCGCGCGCAATCGAGACAGGGTCCTGCGTACCGCTGCGGGCGATGATCCGTTAAGGAGTTCCTGGGCATCTGAAGTGGTGAAGGTCGAGATGCCCCGAGAGAGCAGATGGTCGGGAAGTTGGCGGGGAGCTACCGACGTCATGGCATGAGGAAAGACGATTAGGACATTATCTGTCCTTTTCTGTCCTCAACATACCATATAGCCATCAGTTGACCGGGCATCGGTATCAACCCGGTTCAGGGGTCCACGAAGGTCCCCCACCGAGTTGTTCGCGCGGGGTGCGTCGAGGAGGTGAGATTTCGAGCCGAAGCGCACCTAGCGATGAAGTCGAAGCCCCTGAAAAGAGCTGGTCGGGGAAGCACAGCGCTTTCGAGACAGGCTCATCCCCAATGCATAGGAGTGGGCGGCGACCCTGTGGATCGCTCGAGCGACGGCCTGTGGGACCGGTGTCAGCGGGTCCGGTCGAAATGAGCGATCGAGATCTGACGTGGCGACGGCCTGTGGATTTGCCTCAGCTTGCCGTCGGTGGTCTCACGTCGGCAGCTCTTCACCGGCGCGCTCGCGCACCATGTAGAGCGCGTACCAATCGGGCCAGTTCTCATCCGCTTGGCCAATTCGCTTCTCGTGCTCGCCGTGTGCCGCGGCCGCCCGTCTGAGCGCTTCGGCGAGATCTTCGACGGAGCCGTACTTCGTGTCCATGTCTCCTCCTTTCAGCGACCGGGCAGCCGCGTCGTGATCTCTTGGAGCAGCCAGCTGTTGCCATCCGGATCACTAAAGGTCACGAACGAGCGGTAGGTGCGACGGTCGGGCGCCGGCCCGGGCAAACGACCAGGGTCGTGGAACCGAGCGCCCAACGCGCGCTCGTGGAACACCTCGCTCACCTCCACGCCGCGTGCCAGTAGATCCTCACGCGCCGCCTCGATATCGGAGACGCTCAGGTAGACGCTCTTGGCCGAATCGGGCTCGGCGGATGTGATGTTCGTGCCAAATTGAATGGAGCACCCAGAGCCTGGCGGCGTGAACTGGACCAGGTGCAAGTCCTCATCCGCGGTCACGTCCGCGTCGAGTCTCCAACCCAGGCCTTCATAGAAGGTCTTTGCCCGGTCGACGTCCGAGACCGGCAAGACCACGACCTCGAGCTTGAGCTCCCCGGCCTTCACCGGCGGGGTGCCCGCCGCGCTTTGGCTGCTTACCTCGATATCGCTCATATCGCCTCCACGATCCCGTCTGCTCGCGCATACTTTCCTCTCATCCGAGCAGAAGTCAAGACCGTCCCGCGCGCCGCGTGGGTGTGCGGGAGCACTGAAAAGCGAATCGCTTGGCGGCCCTATCGCCAGGCATCCGCACGACACAGGATTGATGCCGGCGGGACACTGACCATGGGGCTATCGTCGCGGAGCGGTGGAGCCTATTCAAACAACGGAGGTCATCATGAGCAGCATTGATGAGGAGATGGTGCTGGCCCACTTCATCGTCTCAGATGATGTGGAGCGTTCCCGTCGTTTTTACACTGAGGTACTGGGTGGCAAGACCGTCATCTCCGGCGAGGCGGGTGACGAGGTGACATACGTAGCGCTGGCCAACACCTGGATCATTATCAATGTCGGGGGAGGTCCTACCGACGACAAGCCGACCGTCACGCTCGAGAGACAGCCCGACCCGGATCGGGTAAGCAGCTTTCTCAACATCCGGGTTGCGGATATCCAAGCTGTGTACGAGGAGTGGAGCGCACGGGGCGCCCAATTCCTGACGCCGCCGAAGCAGCACGAGACCGAGATCCGCTGCTACATCCGCGATCCTGATGGCTACATCATCGAGGTTGGCCAAACGACCCTCGCTAGAGGTTGGCGACCACCGTCTTGATCACCCGTGTGGGCGGGCGGATGCGACCCAAAAAAGACATCCCCTGCCTCACTACGAGTCTTCAGTAGGCCGAACGCTCTAGTCTATGGCCGGTCGCCGACCCAATTTGCGAAGGGGAGAATCCACATGGTTAGACGTCAAATTTCATCGTCTCTAGGGCTCGCCTGCGTGCGGCGTGCAAGACGACTCGCGCTCTCGATGTCCTTGGCCGTGTGCTCAACACTCGTGCTCGCCGGCGGTGCGAGCGCAGCGACGCTGTCGTGGAGCAAGGCGCAGGCGCTGACAAGCGAAAGCGGCGTGAAAATGAGCAGCATCGTCTGCCCCGCGAGTACGCAGTGCACAGCGGTGTGGGCGATCGAAGGGGAAGTGCACCACGAAGCCCAGGGCGAAATTCTCGAGGTCACCTTCAACCCACAGAACCTCTCGAGCGCACACGCCGCCGGCATTACCGTGGTCAAAGGCGCCGGCGCAGAAGGAATGAAAGTAGACGGTGTCTCATGCCCGTCGCTTACGCAATGCACGGCAATCGACAAAAACGCCGAAGAGATCACATTCGAACCGCAGAACGGGACAGTCATCACCGACTCGGTGATCGACAATCATGACGGACGCGAGATGCACGGTGTCTCATGCGTGTCGGAAACCGAATGTGTACTCGTAGACCTCGACGGCCAAGAGAGCTTTGACCCGCAGAAACCAGTACTCGGTGGCTCCTACAAATTCAGTGGCGGCTTCTGGAACGCCCTGACATGTGTGCCTGCCCAAACGTGTGTGGCTGTGGGTGGCGCCGAAATACGGGGAGGGGAAGAGCTGACATTCCCGCCCAGCACGGACACGGGCAGCGTCGACGCGCTCAGCTCGGCGGGTCTCACCGGTGTGTCGTGTCCGTCAGCCGAACAGTGCACGGCCGTCGGCAACGAAAAAACGACGGGCGATGCGCTGACGTTCAACCCAGCCCAGCCAGGCTCACCGGCACCGGCTGTGATCGACACCGGCAGCGCAGGACTGCTGGAAGCGATCGCATGCCCTTCAAGCACGCAATGCACCGCGGTCGATAGCCTCGGCTACGAGGTCACATTCAATCCGCAGACGCCGGGTACGCCCACACCGTCGAGGATCGCCGGACTGGGCCTCGTCGCAATCGCCTGTCCGTCTGAAGAAGAGTGTGTAGCTATCGATGAAGCCGGGCAGGCGTTCATCGGCACAGCGGGCAGCCAGACGTCTGGCACCGGCGGTAACACTGTCGGCAACACCACTACCGGGAGCAGCAGCACGAATTCGTCTGGGTCCAGCTCGACGAGCCCAACCTCTGGCTCGGAATCCTCGAGCAAAGTGACCGCTAAAGGCACTCCTCGTGCCAAGCACGTCAAGGTCGCCAACTCCGACGAACTCAGCGTCGCGCTCGAATGCGTAGGCCCACAGGGCCAAGGCTGCCAGGTGATCGTCCACGTGGAAATCACCGAGACGATCGAAGGGCACAAGGTCAAGGCTGTGAGCGCAAAGCGCCACATACGCCACGTCAGAGTGATCGTCGGCACGCTGTCGGCCACTATTGCTGCCGGCACCTCGCGTGCGCTTGTGCTCGAGCTGAACAGCACAGGGCGCGGATTGCTTGAGAAGCGACACACACTGCCCGTGCACGTGGTCGTTTCCCAGGCTTCCTCGAGCGGCACGCTGTCGAGCTCTGTGACAGCGGCCAACGTCACGCTGAAGCAACCACACAAGCGGTGATCCTAGTGTCTCGCGAGTTGCTCACGCAACTCCGCTTGCCGCCGATGTTCTGGCTGTGATGCGACGAGTTGGGGGATACGCGGTGGCTGCGCCCGCGAACCGCGACGAGACCCTACTGATCCCCGGTTCTCGCAAGATGCTGACCCAAGCGTGCCGCAGACACGCCACGGGCGACGAAATCCAACTATCCGCACGCGGACTCCGATCACGACTGCTCAGGGCGGTAACTGAACAGGGCCCCTTGGAAGGAGACGGAGGCGATGGAAGCCCAGCAGAATGCTGAGCTGCCATCCTCAGCTAGTAGGAGTACAGTTCGCGATATCGCTGGGCAAACCACTGCGCAGACCGCGCGAAGGGAACGGGATCGGATGGCGCTCGGGTTCTATATCACTGCTAAGGGTTTTACGCAGGAGCGGTACGACACAACGACCGTCCAGCTCGAGGAAGCGGGTGCCGGAGCTCCCGCCGGACGCATCTCCCACGTCGCCCTTGAGACGGACGGCGAGATCCAGGTTTTCGACATATGGGAGTCGCAGGAGGCATTCGAGGCGTTCGGTGCAACCCTCCTCCCGATCCTCACTGCGGCGGGCATCGAGATGAACGAGCCGATGGTGGCTCGAGTTCACAACGAGATCAAGGGCTGATCGGCTAAACGGGTACGCGGCAGGGAGCGATGCGGTCGGATGAGCTGCGGGTGAGTCACGACGCGATCGACGCGGCGCGGATCGCGCGACGGTGGAGAGGCACAGTAGGCTCGCGGTTTGTGCGCCGTGCTTACGCGAGCCCGGTAGCGTTCGCGGTCGCTGTGTTGATGCTCGCCGGGCCGGTCGTCGCGTCCACCGGGATGCATGCCGAGGGCTCGAGCGTCGACGCTCCTGGTCTGTCCGCGGGACCGTTCATCACCAGCGCTGGTTTGGTCTGGGAGAGCTCTCGTGGGATCATGCTGACCAACTCTGCGGGCAGGTCAAAGGTTCTCGCCCGGCCCGACGCGCCCAACTGGAACAACTCCGCCGACTTGGCCTGGTTCGGTCGGGACTGGTGGGCGCTCGCGCGACCGTCGGGGGTGCTCGCCGGCCGGATCGGGGGCCAGCTACGCGCGCTGGCGCTTCTGCGTAAGTGCAACCCTGGCTCGGCGAGCATCAAGCCCGGTGTGCTGGTGACGGAGTATGCGGTTTCGGGCGAGCATCTATATGCGGCGCTACCGCGCGTCTGTCTCGCGCGCCACGGAGCACCGTTTGGCGAGGTGGTCGACGTCGACCTGCGCTCGCGCCGCTGGCATGTGCTTGCACCGATGCCGGGCACCCTCGATTACATGGCGGCGTCCGGCAACTACCTCGCGCTCGCCTACTGGCGCGGGCGCGGCACGCAGCGCTCCGGCGCCGAAACACGGCCGTTTGTTCGCGTCCTGGACACCGCGACAGGCGCCCTGGTCAATCAGATCACGCCGCCGCGGATCAGCACCACCGGCGGCGAGAGACGGGGCACAACATCGGGCATCCAGCTTGACGACAGCGGAGACGTGCTCGTCACCGAAGGATGCTGCTGGGCGCCGGGGCAGCTCGCCCATATCGCCCAGCCCGCTCCGAGAAGAAGCGGATGGTGGTGGGCGCGAGCCGGGTCGACAGCCGGCCACGAAACTCAACTCGGGAGCGACGCCGTGCTCTCCGAAGGCCACGTGGCATTCCTGTCCACCGACGCCGGCAACCCCGAAAGCACGACGATCGATGTGAGAAATCTCCTGGCCGGCACGACCAAGACGGTCGTGGCCTTCTCAGGCTCGGTGAGCGCCGACGGCCTGGCGCTCAGCGGCAACGAGCTCGCCTGGGCACAGCAGAGCATCGTGGTCAACGTTGTCAACGGCCTGTCCCCGGGCGGCGGGTCGTTTGAGAACTGCACACCCGTCGCACTCAGTCCCATCGAACTCGCAAGCCTAGACCTGCGCGACATTCCGTCTTCACCCGTTGCCGTTCACGGGGCCCCAATCCCGCCACAGTACGCCAACGAGCCACCCTGCATCGAGGCGTGAGATCGCCGCTACGTGATGTTGGACGAAATCGTCAGGCCGGCCGCTTACTGCCTGGCGCGCCTACCATTGACGGGCGTCGCTGTCGGCGAGCTTGTACACCAGCTCCAGATTGTGCCCCCAAGGCAATTTGCTCACGGCCTGTGAGCAAACCTCCCAGCCCGGCCACGCTTGGGCGAAAGCTCGCATGTGGCGCAGGTTTGTCTCCGACAACCCCTTCATATCTGCAAACACGCGGCGCAGGTCCACCGAGAGACGCTTGGTCACGCCCGAGCCCCGGCAAGGAACGCCGGATAGTCGGCCGGCAACCCAGTCAGCCCGGCAGCGGGACCGCTGCTACCAGGCTCCTGGATGTCTCCGGGCCGCTGTGGGCGGGCTTCTGAGTGCTCTTCGTTCATCGTCCTGGCAGGCTGCGCACGAGTTAGGATGCTTCGCTCGGTCGGCCATAGCTAGTCACGGCAGATCTCGGGCGTTCATTTCGACCGCAGGGACCCGCGTCAGCGGGTCCGGGCGAAATGAACGCCCGAGCTCTGCCGTGACGACGGCCGGTCGAAATGAACGACCGAGCTCTGCCGTGACGACGGCCGGTGGATGTGCGTCAGCGGGTCCGGTCAGCGCATGTGTAGGTGGCCGGTGTTGTCGACGAAAACGCGCACTGCGAGGGTCGTTTTGACTCCGCCGCACGTCGTGATGATGCTGTAAGCAAGGGTCCTGCCGAACAGCTTGTTGAGCTGCCCGGGGAAAGTCATCTTGATTTCGAACGTGCCCGTGGTGCTGGTTTTGCACTGTGATCTGCACAAGATCGTCTTACGCTTGATGTTCAGCTTGAGGCCTGGGATGTTTGGAAGGCTCCCTGCCAGTATCTCGGGGGGCTTGAAATAGAGTTCGCCCTTGCATCCGCCCTTGCCTTGCGTGCAGGTCATCTGCCATTTGAAGCCAACCCCAAAGTTCTGCTTGTCCACGGGCAGGTGGCGCTTGCTGAACAGCGTAGGGTCCAGCCGTACCGAGAGCTTCTCGCATGTGCAGGGCTTCTTGCGAGCTTCTTCTTCTTCATCTTCGGCAGGAGTTCTTGTGGTCGTTTTCGGGGTCTGTCCGGTCGTTGTCGGGGTCGGCGTCGGGGTCGGCGTCGTCCCCGTTGGCGTCGGTGCGGGCGTGCTCGAGACGGGGACGTCCTGGCAGGTGGTATTTGCTTCAGTCGCGAACGAGTCGGTGCCCGCGCACAGGTTGATGGTGCTCGGTGGTCCACTCACGGTCAGGCTTGGGGCGAGCGCCTGACCCGGGAGCTGCATACCCCCGTAGCAGCCCCACGCATCACCGACCATTGTCGCACTGCAGCTCCAGCCGGTGAGCGTGACGTTCGACAGGACAAGGTTAGGTGTCGCGAAGGTCACAGCGTTGACGGGGTTCGTGCCCATCGGATCGGCGTCGGTCAGAGTCGAGGAGAGCACCCGGCTCAGACCGTCGTATTCGAAGCTCGCGGTCTCGGAGCCCGGCTTCGCGGCAGCGACGCTCGGCCACTGGCCGGCCACCGAGACACATACGAGCACAACCAACGCCGGTACCGCCATCCGCCGTACGGCCCACACACGCTTCCAAGTCCGATGACAAAAGCTAGCCATGATTTCCCCCCTGCTCGATTTCCGGGACCGCAGACGGCTGGCGCCGGCGGACCCACAAAGTACCTGTCCAGAAGCCTACCCTCCAATGTCAACGACATCAAACCACCGTGAACCTGTCGCGAAAGCTTCCATCGTCATCTTGGCCCTCGACGAGCGAGCAGGCGGAGAGACTTCGAGCCCGAGCGCAGATCCGTCAGAAG
>Ga0302180_10000641_pt1 | contig 28059 bp, 26 predicted proteins | sample I_Palsa_E3_2_FD_200575 | JGI IMG/M metagenome (GOLD analysis project Ga0302180, IMG submission 200575) | Peat permafrost microbial communities from Stordalen Mire near Abisko, Sweden - I_Palsa_E3_2 | ecosystem: Environmental > Terrestrial > Soil > Palsa > Peat permafrost | place: Sweden...
ATCATGCTCAACGCTGCTCGGCGAGCCGGGTCGGCGAGCACCCCGAGAGGCACCATGGGCGCCCTACCCCTCTTTTCGACCATGACGAAGGTCACCCCGAGGACAACGGCCAAAACAAGAGCAGCCAAAGCAGCAGCATTGGCGAAACCATGCTGCTGACCTTGGCTGAGGCCGAAGATGAGCAGCGCGATCGACGCAGTCGCCAAGACCGCGCCGGCGAAGTCCAGTCGGGCGCCCGCTCGGCGCGTCTTAGTGGGGAGCACGCGGCGGATTGCGATGCACAGCACGACAATGATGGGTGGGTTGACCAGGAATACCGATCGCCAGCCGACATACTCGGTCAGGATGCCGCCGAGAACGATCCCAGCGCTGGCCCCGGCTGCGGTAGCGCCCTGAAAGATCCCGAGCGCCCTGGTACGGGCTGCGCCTTCGGAGTACAAGTCGGTGATGATGGCCAGCGCCTGGGGTGCGACGAACGCGGCACTAGCTCCTTGAAGGAACCGGGACATGATCAGTACCAGCGATGTTGGGGAGAGCCCGGCTGCGAGCGAAGCGGCACCGAAACCTGCGAGGCCAATGAGCAGTACCCGGCGATGCCCGGCGAGGTCGCCGACCCGACCACCGAACAGCAGCAGAGACCCGAAGGTCAGTGCGTACCCGGTGACGTTCCATTGCAGGTCCGCCGGCGCGAAATGCAACTCGCGCTTGATGGTCGGCAGCGCCACGTTGACGATGCTGAAGTCGAGCTGTAGGACGAACTGTGCCGCGACTACGAGCCCGAGCGCCAGGCTCAACGGGAGGACCGTGGGCCCGGTCGCGGGGGTGGACGAACCAATCGGCGACGCTGTCGCCTTGCCGGGAGGTCCTGGCGGGTGGTTGGTCACGATCTCTCTCTTCGCTAAGCATTACAGCGCAAAGCGGCGACGCTGAGCCAGAACGTTGGAAAGGGCAGACCAGGAGCTGTTTTAGAGGTGGTCGTCTTGGCCGTGGTGGATGCGGAGGAGGTCGGAGACGACGCCGAGATGCTGGAGCTTGTCGGGGTTCACGATGCCTCGAATGGACTGGACAACGCCGTCGAGGACTTCGAGGGAGAGGACGCTGACAACTTTGCCCTGAGCGTCGTGGGTGATGACGCCGGGGCCACCGTTGACAAGGGCCGGTTCGATGGTTATCCCCATTCGCTTTGCGCGTTCGAAAATGCCAAGAATGAGGGTGGCGACATGATCACCCCCGAAGATCGGTCGGGGCGTACTGGTCGCCTTGCCGCCCCCGTCGCTGTAGAAAGCGGCATCCGCTGCCAGGAGGCCGACAAGTTGGTCGAGGTCGCCGTCGCGGGAGGCGGCGAGGAACGACCGGACCAGGGCCTCGCTTTGCGCAGGCGATGCCTCGTGACGGGCTTGCTGGGCACCAATGCGCTGGCGGGCGCGCGCGAAGATCTGCCGGCAGTTAGCCTCGTTCTTGTCGACGACCTGGGCGATGTCCTCGTAGGGGTACTCGAAGACCTCGCGGAGCAAGAAAACGGCCCGCTCGACTGGCGAGAGGCTTTCGAGCAGCAAGAGGAAAGCCATGGAGAGCGAGTCGGACAGCTCAACCATCTGTTCGGGGTTCTCGTGCAGGTCGGTGACGACGGGCTCGGGCAGCCAGGTGCCCACGTAGGACTCCCGGCGAACACGGGCCGAGCGCAGGTGGTTGATTGCCAACCGGGTGACAGTTGTGGTCAGGTAGGCCTTCGGCGATTCGACCGTCACGCCGCTCTCCTGGGCGCGACCCATCCGGAAGAACGCCTCTTGGACGAGGTCCTCGGCCTCGGCCACGCTCCCGGTCATCCGGTAGGCGATCGAGAACATAAGCGGCCGAAGGTTGTTTTCGTCGTTCAGCGGAGGCGCACCCATCACTCACGACCGTCCCCGAGAGTCACCCCAACGGTCCAATTGGCGGTAGGTACCCAGCCAATCGTTGGCGTAGGCGGCGCGCACGGGCTCGGGGAGAAGGGCGAGGATGTGCTCGGTCTTGGCCTCGTCCAATCCGTCCATCATCCAGGGGAACACCGCCGCAGTGGCCATTAGGTGGCGGGGTCGTCGGTCCTGATTGCGGCCACGCGGGCGATGTGCCCTAGTTCTCGGCGCAAGGCGTCGTGGAAGGCCAACATGATCGTCATGTCGTGGTGGTAGTCCTTAGCGCCGTTCATCGTCTTGTTGCCCCTTTCAGCGGTGCCAAATGTCTCCGTTTTGTCTCCTGACTGAAAGACAAGGCACGAGCTCGGGCTGTGACACATCCCCACCCAAGGCCGCATCCGGTCCATCACGGGGTTTGCTGGCGGGCTTGGGCGAGCGCGGCGCCGAGGTAGCGGTAAGTCCACTCTTCGGCCAGCGCCCGGGTCCCGCAGAAGATGACGGGCACGGCGGGGTAACGGACTTGTAGGGCGCCGAGGAGGTCGGCGGCAAAGCCACCAGGGGTATAGGCAAGCTTGAAGATGCCGGAGTAAGCGTCCTCGACCACTACCGCGGCGTGAGGCAGGGTTGCCAGCTCAGCCAGTGCGTAGGTCAAGCTGCCGTCAATGAGGGTGCTTGCCAGGTCGGCGAGGCTCTTACGTTCCACCACGGCCAGGATTTCTCCTTGGTGTTCGACGGCGTAGTCGCCAGCGGGCAGGGGCCTGCGGGCCGTAGTGACCTGCTGGCGGGCAAAGCGGAACGGGTAACGCTCTCTGGTGTCGACGCTGATGGCGAGGTCGTCGAGGCCTGACGCGCGCCTGGCGGGGACCCGGACGCCGGGCCGGGATCCCCGAGTCGTCTTGGGGGTCTGCCAGAAGATGCCCTCGCGGCCTTTGATGGTCGTGAAAATGACCTGGGACCGGTTGTAGCGGGGCCGGTCGAGGACCAAGTCGATGGCCGCCCCCCGGCGTACGCAAGACCGTACGGGGGCCTGGTCGACGATCTCGGGGTGCTCGGGCCAGCCCTCGGCCCGGTGGCAGTAGACCTTGGCCGTACGGGGCCAACTGTCAGCTGCCTTGAGCACCAGTGGCCCCTCAGGCAACGGTAGGCGGACCAAGTAGGCCAACTTCGAGGCGGGGTCGGGGTTGCGGGCGACGCTGAAGGTGGCCGCCAGGTCGGTGCTGCTCATCGCCTCGGTACCTCCTACAACCGTGATTTGCCGGTGATAGAACTCGGTAGGGAGCCACCTGGCTCCTCCGCGATGTGACTTTTACGGCCCGTCGCGGCGCGAGTGCGGCCTGCGATGGTCATCGCTAACAGGAAGCTGAGAACGATGCCCGTGGCGAGGACGGGCTGGGGGGTGACGCTGGAGCCGAGAACAACGATGACAGCGGCGGGAGCCCCAAAATTGCGCAGCAGGCTCGGCGGTTTGTACGGGGCGTGGAGGGCCCATACCGCGCCCAGGTACACAGCGACGGGCACGGTAATGGCGAAACCCGTTTGCAGGTGGGTAAGACGGGAATGGTGGGTGGCGTCGTCCACAGCCAAGGCGAGGCCGGCACCAGTCGCGGCGACGCTGGCGAACACCACGTAATGCCCGTAGCCCCATCGGAACGCTCCGTTCAACCGGGTCGTGAAGGAGCGGCGGACGGAAGCGGCTATCTCTGTGGAGGGCATGTCGAAGTAAAGCCACCACATCGAAAACACGATGAGCAGCCCGCCGACCATGATTGTCGCCAGATGTCCGAAGCTGGTCTTGGTCGACGAGGCGGCCTGAACCGCAATAGTGCCGGCGGAGATACCCTCTCCAAGGACGATGATGGTGAAAAGACCGTACCGCTCTGCCATATGGCCCGGGTGCCACGGGGTCCGGCCGGCCGCCTCGGCGAAGATTGGGATAGCGAGTTCCGCCGCGGCGAGTGCGAAGAACACGCCTATTTCGGCATTGCGCGGCACAATGACCACCCACGCCACCCACCCCAGCTGTACGGCTGTTATCCCGGTGGCGTAGCGCAGTGCGCAGCGGCGACCGGCGGGGTGCGCCGCCGCCGCCCTTAGCCATAGCCCCACCATGGCCATGCGCATCACGACGTAGCCAACGACCATCACCGCGAAGTCCCGGTGCTCAAGGGCTCGGGGGATGCCTGCGGCCACGATGAGGGCTCCAGCCATCTGGACCATGACGGCAATGCGGTAAGGCACGTCATCGGTGTCGTAAGCCGACGCGAACCAAGTGAAGTTCATCCACGCCCACCAGATGGCGAAAAACACCACGGGATAGCCCACGATAACGGTCCCTGCCCTCCCGTCTGCCAGGCCGGTTTGGAAAGCCGAACCAGCCTGGGCTACCGCGACGACAAAAGTTAGGTCGAAGAGCAGTTCCAGAGGCGTAGAGGCTCGGTGGCTCTCGGCAGGGTCTCTTGAAACCATCGGGGTATGGAGGTGCACCCAGCAATCATGCTCTGCGGCGCAACCCCTCCGTGTTGCCTCCACCGATTAACGCAGCCGGAGCCTCACCATGCCGCCTCGATGACTTCCGAGCGTTCCGAGGTGGTCAGCGTGATGGTGCCACCGAGCGGTCCGCCCTCGGGCACCTTGGCGGGCGATAACCGTATGACCACCATGGCAATATCATCCCTGGTCTGCTCGAGAGCTCGGGCAACGAGCACGGCTTCGCAGAGCTCGTCCGCCGATGTCCCCGAGGGCACCTGCTGGAGAGAGGACCGAAGTTCGCCTATCGAGTCCGTCAGAGTAGTGCCGGGCCGCTCCACCAACCCGTCGGTGTACAGGACTAAGGAGGAGCCTCGCGCCAAGACCGCGTGGCCTTCGCTCCGTGGCCCGGTCGCAGGCGCTCCTATGACGCCCGAGCGACCGTCGCCAAGCTCGCTGACTTGGCCGTCGACCACCTTTACCAAAGGAAGTAAGTGCCCAGCGTTAGCCCAGCGGAACTGTCGAGCGCCATCGCTGTTGGCCGGGCCGAGCACGCCGTATATGACCGTCACCAGACCGGTGACGTCGAAAGCGTCGACAAGGTGGGCCAAGCGCTCGAGCACAAGTGAGGGCTCGTCGTTCTCCAAGGCGTAGGCCCGCAGAGCAGCCCGGATTTGAGCCATGGCGGCGGCAGCCTCAATGTCGTGGCCCATGACGTCGCCGATAACGACGGCGGTGCGCCCATCACCGAGGTCGAACACATCGAACCAGTCTCCCCCGACCTGCTGGCTGTCGGAGGCGGCCACATAGCGTGACGCGATATCCAGACCGGGGACGTTGGCGAGCGTCGGCAGCAACCTGTACTGGAGGGTTTCGGCAACGCGGTGCTCGCTACGGTACAGGGCTACGGCCGCATCGCGGCGGCGGACGACCTGCTCGAGGGCTGCTGCGATGAGCGCAGACGCGGCAAGGCCCACGACCAGTGCAATCCATGGCGCCCAGGCGGCGACCGTCCCCACCAGTGGCTGGGCCGACGACACGGCCAGGAGCCAGTGGCTTGCGCCCACCGGGAAAGCCAGATAGTGCACACGACCGGCGAGGGGCAGGTCTTTGGTCGTGGTCACGACGACCTGTGCCGGTACCGAGCGCGAGGCGTCGTAAAGGACGACGTTCAGTTCGTCGAACGGTGCTGTCCCCGCCTCTTTGGGCGCCTTCACCGGACCGAGCGCGCTCTGGCGGTACACCACCATTCCCGCGGGTACAGAAGGCCCTCCAAGCGCAATGCCCAGTACTCGCTTGGCGCCCGAGCCGAGCACCGGTGTCGCCACCAGCTCACCGCCTTTCTGGGCGGCAGCCAATACTGCCGCGACGGGCCTGGGTACTATCTCGCCGACCGCCAACCCGTGCCCTGCTTCGACCGTCACGACATAGGAACCGTCGTCCGGGCGGAGCAGGGCAAAGGTCAACGTCTTGGGGCTGGCTGCGACGTCACCCGACGCTTCTTTCATGAACAGGGCATTATTACCGTCGCGGGCGACATTGCCTAGGCCCGTCAGGGTCGACTCGAGCGAGCTGATGGAGCTCCCGAGGACGAGGTTGACCTCATTGGCTCGTTGGACGAGCAGGCGGTTGTCCTGATCGCTTTCGACGGCGCGCGTCACCAGCGCCACGACCACGCTCAGCAACAAGAGCGCTACCAAAGCAGCGGCCGGCAGTCGGTGCAGGGGTGCGAACCGACGAGGGCTACGCCCAGTAGCCCGGTGGGGCCAATTTGTCGTGGCCTGGCGGTCTATCGGTTTCACCCGGACGGTTGCGCTTCCCGCTCGCCCGGTTCCCCCAGGTCGAGGTCGTTATCATTTGGCCCACGCACGAACTCGATAGGGAAAACGCCGTCCAAACCGGAGGCTTCCAAGAGCTTGAGAACACGTTCATGGGGGGACCGCAGCAGGATCGTGCTGCCAATAGTCGCAAGGTGCCTGCGGGCGCGCAAGAGCACGTCCAGGCCGGTCGAGTCCATGAAGAGCGTCCCTGAGAGGTCGACGACAAGGGTGTTACCGGGTACGGTAGCTTTTCTCAGGGCCTCCCAGAGCGTGCCAGCTGTCGCTAGGTCGACCTCGCCGCGCACGGTCACAGTGACCTGGCCGTACACCTCGACCAGGGAAGCTTCCATCCCGAGAGGGCCGGCGGCGACGGGCTGTGCCACTCTCTGCCCCGTCATGCCGGACGTGCGCGGTGAGCGGTTTACACCGGTCGGGACGGACCAGTTCACGGAGTAACTACCCCCATTCACCTCAGGCACGGCGTAGCGTCCTCTCCTCGGCACTCCTTTGGGCACCCGTTTCAACGGCTGCCACTTCCGGCCCGAGCGTAGAGCGATCGTGTTCGAATGCGCAAGGGTTGAGTAGAGATAGGAGTTTGAGGAGACCGTCTAATCCGACCAAGCAACGCATTGCGCGGTTTAATATGCGCAATTCTTACTCAACCTCTCTTCGCGAGCATTCTGTCATGACGAGCTCCGTTTCCGCGAGTACAAGTACTCGCTTTTGCAACGCTGCGCGCTGCGCAACGTCAGCGTGATGATGACCCAAGAAGTGGCGGAACTGTTCGGGGTCACCCGCCTCTCCGAGTACGACATCTCTCACCTCTCTACAACGTGGTGCTACTCCAGTTCCTGCGCGGAAACTCCGAAGTGAAGCGGGTCAAAACGGTCCCAAAGACCCGAGACAGCGCCCACGACCTCCAAATCCGCCAATTCGAGATCACAGCCGAGGGGTTCTCCTTGGGGCGGCAGTCCCAACCGGAGCAAAGTCTTCTAACGACCGGTGTGTACGGCCCTGATTTGCCGGGTAAATGCTTGACAAAACCCGAGGAGGAAGGAGCAGGCCGATGCCGCAGGGTCAGTGGAGTGCCAAGCGTGAACGTCAATACGACCACATCAAGCAAGGATTGCTCGAGCGTGGAGATTCAGAGGACCTGGCCGAGGAGATCGCCGCCCGGACGGTGAACAAGGAACGGGCCCGGGCTGGCGAGGCCCGACAGGCCAGCCGGACCTCGATTGACGACATCTCGTCGGGACGACGCGGCGGCCTCCGCTCGCACCAGGGCCCAGGCGGTCGCACTCGGGACCAGCTTTATGAAGAAGCCCGGCGCCGGGGAATTAGGGGCCGGTCGCGGATGACGAAAGCTCAACTGGAGAGCGCCGTCGACCACTAGCTACAGCCGGAGGCTCTACCTTTCGGCCGGTTACTAGCTCGCGGTTACTTCGCGTCGATCACGGCACGGACCTTGGCGACCCGGGCCTCCACGTCTGCTCGGAACTCCTCAAGAGCAGCCTGCTTCGCCTTGACCGTGCTGAGTAGGTGCTCTTGGAGGGCAAGGCATTCGCGAGCTAGCTCCGCACGCTGTTCGACCCCGGTGCGTTCGTCGTGGTACACCTCTCGGATCTCTGCGAGCCGGTCGTCGTTGCGCAGTACGACCGCGATCTCGTCGAGGTTGAGCCCTAGCAGGGACTGCAGCTCCCGGATACGGGACACTCGGGCGAGGTCATCCTCTGAGTAGCGGCGCATCCCGCCGGCGGTCCGCCCACACGGTGTTATGAGGCCAAGCTGCTGGTAGTAACGAAGCGCCCGCTCCGAGACACCAAGTACCGAGGCGGCCGCGCCGATGTTGAGCAGCTCGCTCGGTTGTTCGGCTCCGGCATGCTTCACCGCGCCGCCGCCGATCCCAACACCTCGTCCTCGACAAGCCCGGTGGCTGTTGCACTGTCGGCGGCACCCTCGGCCAGCTCCTCGCGCACTGTGGCCGCCTTGTGGACGTAGCGCTTGCCGCGAAGGGCACTCGAGATAACAGCGATGAGGGTCGCACCAGCGGCGAAATCGAAGGCCAAGTGCAAGCCGTGCGAGAACGGCTGAGAGATCAGCTTGGGGAAGAACGACCGGCCGGTCACGTAAGCCACCTGGTTAGCGCTCAGGTGCGCCAAGGCGCCGGTTGGCGCGAGCAGTTCCTTCACGGGGTTGAACCCGAGGAATGCCGAAAACAGGCTGCCTATTGGGGGTTCGTTGGCCACCAGGCGAGCTGCGCCACTGGGGACGCCCGCAGCTGTCAAACCGCGGAACAGGTGCGTTGGGAGGTCGGCAGCCAGGCCTAGGGTCACGATCGTGAAAAACAGGCCCATCGACAGAACCGTCGCCGAGTTTTGGAAGGTGCTGAGCATCCCGGCACCTGCACCGCGCTGGTCGGGTGGCAGGCTGTTCATCACCGAAGCTTGGTTGGGCGAGAAGAAAAGGCCCATCCCGACGGCGAACAGGAATATCAGCAAAGCGAACCAGATATAGGTGAAGTTCATCGGCAACAGCTCGAGGAGCAAGAAGGCGGCACCGCTGAGCACTAGGCCCCCAGTGGCCAGTCCTCGGGCGCCCAAGCGGTCAGACAAGATACCCGACAGCGGCCCCATTACGAGGAACCCGAGCGTGAGTGGCACCATCGAGATACCGGCCCACAAAGGCGTCTGATTGAAGCTGTAGCCATGCTGGGGCAGCCAGATCCCCTGTAGCCAGATGATCAACATGAACTGGAGGCCGCCGCGCCCAAGAGCGCCGAGCAAACCGGCGATATTGCCAGCGGTGAACGCCTTGATCTTGAACAAGCTGAGGCGGAACATTGGCTCGGGGGCTTTGGTCTCGATGTAGACGAACAAGCCGAGAATGGCGATGCCGCCAAAAACACCGAGGAGCACCCATGGGTTGGTCCACCCAGTCGGGTGGCCGCCGTAGGGGAGCAATGAGTAGATAATGCCGGTCAACAACGCGATCAAGCCCACGGCGAACGTGGCGTTGCCCAGCCAGTCGATCCGGGCGGGGATGCGGATGCCATTGTCCTTGAGCTTGAGGTAAGCCCAGACGGTGCCGAACACCCCAAAGGGCACCGACACGAGGAACACGAGGCGCCATTCGACCGGGCCGAGGACGCCTCCTAGGACGAGGCCAATGAACGAGCCACTAATGGCGGCCATCCCGTTTATACCCATCGCCTTGCCGCGCTCGTTAGCGGGGAAGGCGTCGGTCAAGATGGCGCTCGAATTGGCGAATAGGAACGCTCCTCCGACCCCCTGGAAGACCCTCATGATAATGATCCAAAGAGCCCCATCCGCGCCGCTCATCCATGTCACCGAGAGAAGTATGGAAAACACCGTGAAGACGGCGAAACCCAGATTGTACATCTTGACCCGGCCGTAGATGTCGCCCACCCGGCCCAGGCTCACGACGAGCACGGCGGTCACGAGCAAGAAACCCATGAACACCCACAGGAAGTACGAGGTGTTGGACGCCGTGAGGGGGTTGAGCTTGATGCCCCGGAAGATGTCGGGTAACGAGATCAACAAGATGGACTGGTTGATCGTGACCATCAACACGCCCAGCGTGGTGTTTGACAGGGCTATCCACTTGTAGGGAATGCCCCGCTTGGCCATATCCGGGGGACCTCCAGGAACTACGCCAGCCGTCGTCACGATCTCTCCTCCTCGCGCCGTTCCCGCTAGCGTATATTGCCCTTGACGTTAACGTGAGATTTTTTCTCGCGACGGGCGTAAGGCCTGGTTGAGCACCTCTTGCGCACAGATTGGCAGTCCGGGGATGGCGCTCGCGGGTGCCGCCTGCCCATCACATGCCGGCTAGTTCTGGCAGCGATCGGCAATCACGAGGATCTTTACCTCGTTGCCAGACGTTATGGCGGCAAAGGCCTGTGCCGCGTCGGGGAGGGGGAAGGTAGCGGTTATGAACCGGTCGGCATCCAGAGCGCCACTGGCGAGGATATCGACGGCTTTGTCGAAGTCCTCCCACCGGTAGGTCGCGGAACCCTGAAATTGGCTCGCCAAGGCCCTCTCCTAATCTACCTTTCGCCGAAGCAGTCGAGCATACTCAGTGATAATGGTGCGGACCGCCCGCAGCCGGGCGCCCGGCGGGCCCGAGAGACGTGGAAAATAATGTTTAGCTACAAGATGTACGACGGCGAGAGCGAACCTCGGGGACATCACGCGGTCGCCGTTCTTTGGCACCAATCGGAGTACCAATTGTGATCGCCCCATGTGCTCGAGCAGGCCTTCGCTCAGGTGCTTTCCTAGCGTACCGATCGCTTCACCGGCCGCCACCCGCTCCATCTGAAATTGCGGGCAGGGTAGCGGTACCGGGCTCGGCCAGCTGTCAGGATCCCGCGGCACCTCGAGGGACAGGACATGCTGGAAAGTGCGGGCTGCGGCGTCTCGGGCACCGAACGGGGCGCCCAGCCCCCACACCTCTCGGAGTGTCGCGATCAACGAGGTGTGCCGGTACTCCTCGGTGATCACAGCGTTCGAAGGCGCCCACGGCGAGACTATGACCGCCGGGACCCGATATCCGGAACGGTCGAACTTGAAACCCAGTTCACCCTCGAGAGAAAGCCGGTCTGGTGGTGCGACCGGCCCTGGGGCAACGTGGTCGTAGGTCCCCCCCGGCTCGTCGAACCCAATGAACAGTGTCGTGTTGTACACGTTCGACCCGCCCTCGGCACGCCCCGACCGGTAAGCCGAATAAAGGCGGGCGAGGAAGGCTTCTCCGGCGAGCACTGAAGACGGCGGGTCGATCGCGACGTCACCTCCCGGCAGCAACGCCCGCCCGAACGCCGGGTGATAGTCCCCGTGGCCGGACAGTAAGTTCGGCTCGATCAGGGAGAAACGCGGGAGTTGGCCCGCGGCGACGTCGCGTTCGAACTCGGCAAAGGGGACGAAATGCGTGTTAAAGAAATGCTCGAGGCGCGGTTTGTGGAGCAACCCGGTGAAAGAGATCGGGTCCGGCTCGAGGACGTACACCTTCCAGCTCAGATCCTGTTGGTCGAGCCGGTTGAACAATGTCTCGACGTTGTTATGCTTCATGAAATGGCCCATCGGCCGGTTCACCACAAGGCCTGACGACGAGCCGGCGGTCCAGAAGGAGCGGTTCGTCAGTGTCTGGGACGGGACCTCGCTGAACCAGTGGTCGAATACGCCAAAGCCCCGAGCGATGGTACTGAGCACGGGCACCTGTTCGGGCGTATAACCCGTCATGATCTGGCGGTACTCCTCGTAGGTCGGTTGACGGCCTACCTCTCTTGTGAAGAAGCTGATGTAGTCGGCCACGAAACCGTCCATAGTCGGCACTTGTCCCGGTCGCGGGGCGTTGTACGGCGGCCGCATCTCCTTGGCGTCTTTGAAGCGGTTTACATCGTCGAGGACGTTGAACAACTGGGTGTTCGTATGCTCGTACTCTTCGCCGGGGTCGGGGTCGGGTGCGTCCATTCCGGATGCGACTTCGTAGGGGACCAACCCATGCTCTTTGCCATGCTCGGCCCAAGGGGGGATGGGGTTGCTCAGGTTCTTTCCGATCACGCCCTCGAAGCTCGGGACTTCGCCAGGCTGGTAGAGCCGACCCAACAGGTTGTCGAATGAGCGGTTCTCGAATATCACGAGGACGACATGGTCCAGGGCGTTCGCTCGACTGACCGGCATTGCTCCTCGCTGATGGATCTGGCAGCTACCTCCCGCCCGTGGTTGGAGGTTACCAGTCGAACCCGGAGATCACTCCGTCCTGGTAGACCTCGTAGCGGTGGCTGGCCCGCTCGGTGTGCTTGGGCTTGGGGGCGTCCCTTGGGCTGCTTCGTCAGCGGTCTGGCTCGGTGCCCCACGCAGTACCCAGGCGATCCCGACGGCAATGACGCCGCCGGCTACCGGTCCGATTATGTACGCCCACCAGTCAGCCCAGTGGCCGCCGACAAGGGCCGGGCCTAGCGAGCGGGCAGGGTTCATGGACGCGCCCGAGACCGGTGCCGCCCACAGGCCGGCGAGGACGATGTACCCTCCGACGGCAAGGGCTGCGTTGGCACCGATGTTCCGCGCGCCTGAAGCGGTGCCGAGGATCACGCTCACCAGCCCGGCCGTAAGCACGAGCTCGACGAGGACCGTCGTCGCCGCACTGGTCCCGACGGCCGGCAGCGTGGCACCGAGGTCTCCGATGTCACCGAATGTCGCTCGGAGGAACGCCGCGGCCAAGAGGCTGCCGACGAGTTGGGCAGCCACATACCCGGGTACTCGCTTCCAAGGAAAGTTCCGGCGGAGGGCGAACGCGATGGATACTGCCGGGTTGAGATGGGCGCCACTGATGGTGCCCATGAAGTAGATGATCGCCATGACCATGAGCCCGGGCGCGACCACTCGGGCGTCGAGGGGGACCTGCCCGCGGCTGCGGGCATTGACCACCGCCGCTCCTGCGGCCACGAGGACGAGCAAGAAGGTGCCCAACACCTCGGAGAAGAGGCGGCGCCACTCGAAGGAGAGATCGTCGAAGTCCCGCGTCCAGGCCGTCTGCAGCCCCACTGGTTCTTGGAGATGGAGGGGCGTCGGTTCATAGCGATCCGAGGGCTCGTGCATTCGGTGCTCCGTCACCAGGGGGCTAGCTCGATGTTGCCCGGGACGGGACCTCGTCCCGCCAGCCACACGACCAGACCTGTCGAATCCTCTGGGCGTCGGGCCCTTTCGGGCACGGTGGCGAGGAGCATCGGCAGTTCCCAGGCGACGTACTCCGACGCCCAGTCCGATGGTTTGTACGCCAGCCCGAGGTCGACGTGGTGCATCTCCACCTCACGTAGCCTGCGCACCGGGCTCGCCGTGGTAGGCCACAGGTCATTGCCCCTGAATTCGGCGTGCGGCCAGTCCGCTGCAGCGCTCTTGTCCCAGGCAAGCTCCAGCCGCTCCTGGGATACGCGTAGGTCGGCGAGGAGCTCGGCTGGTGGGCGCTGCGCTCCTTGGGATATTTCGGCGTCCCTCTGCGCATTTCCGCCCGGGTAGCGAGGCAAGTCCTCGCCAAGGAGTGCTGCCTCGAGCCGCCTGGTGTGGCCGTCGGCGTTGCGGGCGAGGTGAGCCACGACATGGCCGATCGTCCAGCCGGGCAACCGGCTCAGCAGGCTTACCTGCACCTCCGACACCGTTGAGACCGTCGTGAGCAGGCGACCGTGTGCGGCCCGGCATAGCTCGATTGCTGCTGAGGGGTCCTCGTCAAGGCCTGGCATAACGTAAGCCTTTCACATTGGCCGGAGAGCCCTTGGGCTCAGGTTTGGCTTATCTGTGACTGTCTTCAGCCGCTAGCGCTTTGGCGAGCAGAGTCATGGGATGGACGACGTTTACGCCGCTAGCGGCGAGGTGCATCGAGCAGCCAGGGTTAGCACTGACGACGATGTCGGCTGCGGCGCGCTCGATGGCTGCGAGCTTGCGCGTCTTGATGAGCGCCGCCATCTCGGGCTCGAGGACGGAGTAGGCGCCGCCGGCACCGCAACACAAGCCTTCGTCGTCGAGCTCTACCAGTTCTCGGACGTACGGCGCCAAGACCGTTCGCGTTGCTAGGTGGGCCCGCTGCACGTGGCGAAGATGGCAAGGGTCTTGGACCGCTACTCGTAAGTCCAGTGGCTCGCGGGCCGGGAGACCGTCCATATGGGCCGCCAGCCATTCAGACACATCGTAAACACGCTCGGAAAACTTGGCGGCGTCGTCTGTCCCGAGGAGGTGACGGTACTCCTTCATCGCCGCCCCGCACCCGGCTGAGTCAACGAGTACCGGCTGATTTCCGGCCAATTCGCGGATGGCCTGCCTAGCCAGCTTCCTTGTTCGTGCGGTCAAACCGGCGTGGGCTTGGAGGGCGCCACAGCAAGGGGCACTGTCCCCGGTCGGGTGGACTGTGAAACCGGCAGCTTCGACTACCCGCTCGGTGTCGATGTGGATACTGCGCTGCCAGGCGTCCATGACACAGCCGGTAAACAGGTAGACGTCATCACCCGACGCGTGCATCTTTGGCTGGTGGCGAGGTAGCGGCGGTAACCCGAGCTTTTTCGGCACGAGCGAGGCCGCTTGGGCAACGCTCAGAGCCTTGCTGCCTGCTCGTAACAGGTGAGGATGGCTTAGAGGCACGAACGCGACGCGCTGCCAGCGCGGCGTCATCTGGTGGGTGTCCGCGAGGGTCTCGCGGACTGTTTCCATCAGATGTCCGAAAGGGACGCTGCTTGGGCACGCGGTCTCGCAGCCGCGGCACTGAACGCAGGTCTCAAAGGAGCGGCGTACCTCAAAACTGACCGGGGCACCCTCGTTTTGTACCTCGCGCATCAGCGCGATCCGGCCTCGAGGCGAAAAGCTCTCGTCCCCGGTGACTCTGAAAGTAGGGCAGTGGGGCAGGCAGAGCCCGCACTGTACGCAGCTGGCCAGCTCGTCGGGGTTGAGGTTCAGGTCCATCAGGCACTCCTCATTGCGCTACGGCCCGGGCTAAGCCTTTTTGTGGGGTCGAACTCCTGCTTCACTCGCTCAGCCAGCGCCAAGATGGTCGGCGAGACGGCTCGCAACGGCTGGGGGACGGTGGCGAAGACAGTCCCAGCTCCGGCACATGCCACGAAAGGCCCGAGGGCATACTGCTCGAGGTGGCGCAGATCGCTGGGGCGCAGCGACCAACGGTGCGCGGGGAGCTCGGGGGGCCCGACGGCCTCGGCCCAATGCCCGATCGATCCCAGAGCATTCTGCTGGGCTTGTACGTCCGCCGCGTAGCCTTCGAGTTCAACGAAGGTCAGTGTGCCGTCCCACAACACAGCTGAGGGCCGCGCCACGGCCCGGAGCACCATAAAAGGGTCGCTGTCCGACGACACGACCCACTGGGAGGTGGGCGGGATAGGGTTCGTCCGTAGGATCACCTCACCGATCAGCCCCAACGTGCCGAGGGAGCCGACAATCAGGCGGGGCAGGTCAAACCCGCTGACGTTTTTTACCGTAGGACCGCCGCATTTGACCACAGCCCCTTCGGCGGAGACGTAGCAGAGCTGCAGCACGCAGTCGCGTACCCGTCCTCGCCCGAGCACCGACAAGTCATTTTCGCCGACGGCAAGGGCGCCCCCGATTGTCCCACCTCGACGAGCAAGGGCTGTCCGTTGGCCGCGAGAAGCGAGCTCGGCGTGGAGCTCCGCCACGGCGGTCCCGGCTCGGGCGCGCACCGTCATTTCTTCGGGCCGGTGCTCGAGGATCCCCGTGGGCGCCTTGACCAAATGAGTGCCAGGTGGGAGTTCCCCGCCCACATCCCATCTGGTCCGGGACCCCTCCACGGCTACCGGGCCCATACTGCCGATGTCGGACGCGAAGGCAGCCATATGCCTGTCGACAGCAGTGGTCATACCCACACCCCGGTAGGCACGGCGCGCAGAGCCTGGATGTCAGCGCAACTGTGCGAGCTAGGTAGTACTTTGCCCGGGTTGGACCGACAGGTGGGGTCGAACGCTCGGCGCAGTCGGGCCTGGTGGTCCAGGTCGTCCGGTCCGAACATTAACTGCATGTACTTCTGCTTTTCGACACCGATCCCGTGCTCTCCAGACAACACGCCGCCCGCGTCTAGGCAAGCGTGCACGATCTCTTCGCCCGCCGCGTGGACGCGTTCCATCACCCCGGGCTCTCTGCGATCGAACAGCAGGAGCGGGTGGAGATTGCCGTCGCCGGCATGGAACACATTGACCACAAGGAGCTGATGGCGCTCTGCGATCGCGTATACAGCTCGGAGCACGCCAGCAAGCGCGGAGCGCGGGACCACCGTGTCGTGCAGGTAGTACGACGGAGCGATCTGAGCAACGGCACCGAACGCGTTCTTGCGTCCCTTCCACAGGCGCGCCCGCTCGTCGTCATCGGCTGCCACTCGGACGCTCGTCGCACCGTTGGCAAGGCCGATCTCTGTGATCCTCTCGGCGTCGGTACGGGTGCCAGCCTCCAGCCCGTCGACTTCGGCGAGGAGGACCGCGGCAGCGTCGGTGGGGTAGCCGGCGTGGACGAAGTTTTCGACAGCCTCGGTGATAGGTCGGTCCATTACCTCCATTGCGGCCGGTACGATCCCCGCCGCGATCACACCGCTGACGGTATTTGCCGCCCCTTCGATAGAACCGAACGCGAGCAGCAAGGTCCGCACCGCAGAGGGATTTGGGGTGATCCTCACCGCGATACGGGTCGCTATGCCTAGTGTCCCCTCTCCACCGATAAACGCACCCCGTAGGTCGTAACCGTCGGGTTCGGCGTCAATGCCGCCAAGGCTAACCAACTCTCCGTCCGGCAGGACTACGTCAAGCGCGAGGACGTGTTGAGTAGTTACGCCGTAAGCCAGACAGTGTGGGCCTCCAGAGTTGTTGGCGACGTTCCCGCCGATCGTGCAGGCCTGTTGGCTGGACGGATCTGGCGCAAAGTGAAAGCCGAACGGCCGCAGATGCTTGGACAGGTCCAGGTTGACCACTCCTGGCTCGACCCAGGCCACCCGATTATCGATGTCGACGTCGAGGATCCTGTTCATCTTCGTTGTCGCAACTACGACAGGGCCCCCGAGAGGAATGGCGCCTCCGGCCAGACCGGTACCAGCCCCTCGCGGGACGATCGCCCTCCCGTGCGCAGCCGAGATGCGCATGATCGCCTGTACCTCGGCGGTGCATGTCGGGAAGCAGATAGGGCCGGCGAGGCCTCCGGCGAACACGGAGGCGTCGTGGGCGAACAGGGCCCTCTCGGCGCTGTCGGCGCGGACACGGTCCGGGCTCAGCGCGGCGGCCAGTTCCTTTACGAGCGCAGCATCGGGCGTAGGGGCGTTCACTGTCGCGGTCCCCTTCACTGCGCAGCCCTCATCTGTGCTTTTACCTCGAGGCGGTGCGCGTACAGGACCGGCTCGGTATAGCCCGAAGGTTGCGCGAGGCCGGTGAGTACTAGCTCACAAACGGCCTGGAACGCGGGGCCATCGAAGTCGGGCCCGATGGGGGTATAGTCAGGGTCACCGGCGTTTTGAAGATCGACCACGGTGGCCATGCGCCGTAGGGCGGCCAAGACCTCGTCGCTGCTCACAACGCCGTGATGGAGCCAATTGGCGACGTGCTGTGAGGACACCCTGCAGGTGGCCCGGTCCTCCATCAACGCGACGTTGTGGATGTCCGGTACTTTCGAACAGCCCACCCCCTGGTTGACCCATCGCACGACATAACCGAGGATCCCCTGCGCATTGTTCTCAAGCTCCTCGCGGATCTCGGCATCGCTCCAGGCCCGGTCGGGCGACGTGGGGACCGCCAGCAGGTCGTCGGTGCTCGCCCTCACCTTGCCCTCCAAGCGCTTCTGTTCGCCAGCTACGTCCACTCGGTGATAGTGGGTTGCGTGGAGGGTGGCCCCCGTCGGCGACGGCACCCATGCACAGTTGGCCCCCGCACGTGGATGGTTGATCTTTTCGCGCAGCATGTCCGCCATCAGGTCGGGAGCTGTCCACATGCCCTTGCCGATCTGAGCACGTCCCTTGAGGCCGCAAGCCAGACCGACGTCCACGTTGTTGTCTTCGTATGCCTTCAGCCAACGTTGCGCCCGCATGTCGGCCTTGCGTACCATCGCTCCCGCATACGCCGATGTGTGGATTTCGTCACCGGTGCGGTCCAAGAAACCAGTATTGATGAACGCGATCCGCCCTGAAGCCGCCCGGATACACTCGGCCAGGTTGAGCGTCGTCCGTCGCTCCTCGTCCATAAGGCCTATCTTCACGGTCAAGGCAGGCAGGTCCAACACTTCCTCTATGAACGCGAACATTTCGTTGGCGAACGCCACTTCCTCGGGGCCGTGCATCTTCGGCTTCACCACGTAGACCGAACCGTGGCGGGAGTTGAGAGCGCCAGAAGCCCTTATTAAGTCGTGCTTGGCCGCTAGGACGGTCACGACGGCATCCAGCAAGGTCTCTGGCACTTGGTTGCCGTTCCGGTCAAGCACGGCGTTGGTGCCCATGAGGTGCCCTACGTTGCGAACGAGCATCAGCGCGCGGCCTCGGAGCACAACCGGGTTGCCATCGGGCCCGACGATCTCCTTGTCATCGGCGAGACGGCGGGTGAACGCCCGGCCGTCCTTGGTGACCTTGGTCGACAGATCCCCTTTCATCAAGCCAAGCCAGTTGCGATAGACGGCCACCTTGTCTGCGGCGTCCACGGCCGCCACCGAGTCCTCGCAGTCCATGATCGTCGTTATGGCGGCCTCGATGACCACATCAGCCACGCCGGCCTTATCGTCGCGTCCCACAGGGTGCTGAGGGTCTATGACTAACTCGATATGCAGGCCATGATGGCGCAGGAACAAGGAGAAGGGGCCCGCTCCTCCCAATTGGTGCCCGGCGAACCACGAGGGGTCGGCTAGCCCTACGGGCCCGCTCGGGTGGTCCGCCAGCAGGCGACCTTCAACCACGGCATAGCCGTTCGCCTCGGCGTGCGAACCGCGCTCGAGAGGCACGACGTCGTCGAGAAAGGCCCGGGCCCACGCCACAACCTCCGCCCCGCGTCGGCGGTCGTAAGGGCCGCGAGGCGGTAACGACCCCAACGCATCGGTCCCGTACAGTGCGTCGTAGAGCGACCCCCAGCGGGCGTTAGCGGCGTTCAGTGCGTAACGCTCGTTCATCACAGGCACTACCAACTGAGGCCCGGCGACCTCGGCCATCTCGGGGTCCACGCCTTCGGTTGTTATCTGAAAGCTCGGGCCCGATGGAGCGAGGTAGCCGATCTTGTGGAGGAACTCCCGATAGGTCAACGGGTCGAAGGAGTGAAGCTGGTGCCACTCGTCGATCGCGGCCTGCAACCGGGCGCGCTCAGCGAGCAGGCCCGCGTTGCGGGGAGCGAACTGGTCGACCAGTGAGACGAAGCCCCTCCAAAAGCGTTTTTCACCGGTCCCTGATCCCGGGAGTGCCTCTTCCACCAAGAAGCGCTCCAAGAGCGCGTCAACTTGAAGACCTCCCACGTCCACGTAACCTGACGACATCTCTAATCCTCCGTTGGATCTGGTTCTAAAGCCTGCCGGCCGGGGCCGCCCCGTTGTAATCCTGGCCCAGGGTCTTGCCGAGTTCGTTGACTATTGCGAGATCGTTGGTGATGATGCCGAGCTCCCGGTTGTAGCCCATGGACGCGGTCGAGAAGTTCTCGGAACCTACGAATGCTTTTTCCGATGCCGTGCCGGCATCGACGACGATGACTTTGGCGTGGATGTAGAGCGCCGAAGAGGTGTCGGGGTAGAGGTGGACGTCCGCACCAGCGGCTTCGAGCTTTGAGAAGTTGGAGCTATATGATCTGTCGTCGGTCATTATTACGTGGGTCACGACCCCGGATTTAGCCGCCGCGATGAGAGCGGAGACGACCTGCGCGTTCGCCATCTCCTCGTTCTCGACTTCCAGGCTATGGCGGGCCGAGCCAATCAGGGCCAGCAATGCAGGCTCGGAGCCCGGGCTCCAGACAAGGTCCGCTCCTGCTGGCGTTGGTGCGCTTTGGTTGCCGGCATAATCGGCGTTGAACACTGATGCGATGGCGGCAACGTCAGTTGGGTTGTGGTCCGCTACAGCGAAGTCCCGCGTCGTGGTGTAGTAGCGCGAGGTCAGATTGAGGGTCATTATGAGGGCGGCCTGGCCTGGGTACCCGGCATCGACCACGACGGCCTTTTCGTGGGTGGCGTCGTAGGAACTCGGCGCCCAGTGCACTTTCACGCGGTGGGCGGTTAGGTAATCGTAAGCGGACGTGTTGGCGTACTGCTCGCGGTTGCGGTCCAGGACGACCCGCACATCGACGCCTCGGGCGGCGTCGGCGGCGAGGTCGGCCTCGGCGACCGGGTCCACCAGTTCGTACATGGTCATGTCAAGGGAGTGCTTCGCGCTCGTGAGCACGCTGTCGATGGCACCGATCTCGCCGGGCTCCACGATCAGGCCGAGACCCGCTGTAGCGTCCGGGACGCTGCCAATGAGCGGGGGACGCGATGGAGCAGCGTTTGCTGGGCCCGTGGCGCCGACGGTGAGGCCGGCTGCGAGCGTTGCCACGACAATGGAGCGGAACGAACGGTTCAAAGGTTCCTCCTTGGAGGGATCGTAACTGTAGACGGCGGGGTCGCAGCCGATCCGGAGGAGTGCCGCGTAGGTCTGGCCCGAATGCGCTTCCGGCTCGGACGCATAAACGCGGAGCGTCGCGGCACTAGCATGTTGAGTGATGACGAATAGATGGAGCAAGGTCGCAACGTCGTTCCTAATGGCGCTCGCCGTGGTTGCAATTCCGGTAGCAGCGGCCGCTGGCCCGGCCGCAGGAGCTGAGAACCTCCCGGTCACGAGCGCGGTCCGCACCGCTCTCCTTGATGCCGGAGCAGCGCACTATGGCCTTGCCAGCTCCGCGTTCACCGGGCTCGGGCAAGGCACGACGTACTACGCCTACGACCTTTCCACCTCGACGTACTGGGCCGGAGCCAGCTTGGTGCCGAGCTCCAGCTCGTACCAGGCTGGCGTAGTCGTCCAAGACGACGGCGCCTACCTGATCTTCGACCGAACCGCGCACGGCGCCTGGCAGGCCCGTGACGTCGGGTACTCCGACACCGTTGGCGACTGTGCCGCCTATCACGTGAGCATCCCCGCGGCGGTGGTGGCCGTCTGGCACTGGGTGCCTGGTACCTGTCATCCGCCGGCGGACCTGAACGGCTCCGGGAACGGTTCGAGTGCGAAATCGCGGGGCCACGACTATGCCCTCGCTTTGCTGCAGTGGGAGCGCGGCGCCCAGGCTGGCCCAGCGGACTATCACCATTACTGGGTGGCGGCCGCTACTGACCTGACTAAAGCGGTGGCAGCCCATCTCCCCGGTACCTCGGGGTACCCGCGTGCGGCCAGCGAGCTGCTCAAGCTTGTGCACCTCCCCTTCGTCGTGAACACGCCGGTTCAGATGCAGGCGGGCGCTGCCGCGGTGTTCGAGGCGCTCAACTCCTTTTTTTCAACCGACGGGCTCTACGATGTCGATGCCCCGTCGGCCAACCCGGCGGCCTTTGTCGCAACCCTCCAGCTGGAGGCCCGGACCGGGACTATCCAGGTGTCTGCTGATCCCATAATCGGTACAGCCCCCAACAATTACCCCGACGCGATTGTGACTTGCCCGATATTGTCGCCGCTTGCATTCAACGCGGTGGCACTTTCCCCTCTGTCATATAACGATACGTTCGGGTGCAAGCTGACTACCTCGAGCATCGGCACGTACTACATCGTCGGTGTCATCTCGGCGGCGCACGCGACCGAATACGCAGGCACGATCACCGGCTTGGACAACGGTACGCCGGTGTTCTCATGCAACGAGTTCGACGATCCTGCGCAGCTTCAGGTCGCCAAGAAGCTCGGCGCACGCTGTAAATGACCCGTCGCCACTAGGGCGGCCCTTTAACTGCAGAGCCCTTTTAACTGCAGAGCGCTCCGACCTGTGGCTCAGGGGGCGCGGTGGCGAGCCAGCTGTAGCCAAAATGCTCGGTGTAGCCAGGATGTCCTGAGGCGGCGGGGACATTGGCGAAAGTCGATATGGGCAGGTGCGTGGCTACGGCGATCGTGTCGGTCTCGTAGAACGTTTGGCCGCCCCCGGCTGGGTAAGTCTCGGTGAGCACGATGGTTTTCCCCGCGTGACGCAGCGGGCCATAATCGCCGTAAGGTTCGTAGCCAACGAGCCCGCCCGTCTGCGACCGGTCGGCGACAGTGCCCGTACCTTTGCTCCAGCACAGGTCGGGGTAATTATTCGGATGAATGAAAAACCCTGCGCTCGTGAGAAGGAACAGAGCCGTGATGTTGTCGGTGGTCCTCGTGCAGGTCGGCGCCTTCAGCGTCGGGCAGCCGTCCGGTACAAAGACGGTCGATGCCCACAACACTCGTGCCGCCTTGGCGGCGATTGTGGTGTACTCGACGGTCGCCACGTAACCTGTCGGCATCGTAGATCCAACGACGAACTTTGTCGTGACGTTCCACGCCTGCCCCTTTACGTAATCGTCTATTGCTTCCTGTCCGGGGATCGTTTCCTCTTCGGCCCCCATGCGCTGAGTGGCTGCCGCCACCAGCTCGGCGTACGCGACCGCCGTCGGATTCCCAGACACGCCGGTTGTGGAGGCATCGGCTTGGGTGGCGCCGACGACCAGCGTGCCATGGAGGACCTGCGTGCCACCGACGACGAGGAGCAAGGCGCATAGCGCCCGACCTCCGAGCCTGTGCACTTCCATATGGTCACCGTAGCTCGTGGCTCTTCGGTGCACTAGGGCCACCTGCCGTGTTCGACCTGTTGGGCGGCGGAGCCACGTCACTTCTGTAATATCTGTGAACATACGTACGGAGCCCGGGTGACTCAAGTTGCTGGTGTTGGCGCCGAGCTGTGCGACTGCGAAGCCTTGGCCGCCGAGAGCGGTCCCGGTCCGGCGCCCGGCCGGGTCCATGTGATCGGGCCGGTCTGCTTCGACCTCGTCTTCTCCGGCCTATCTGGTCCCCCTCGCCCCGGCACTGAGGTGCGCGCTGCCTATCTCGGCATTTCCCCGGGAGGGGTGGCCAACGTGGCCATAGCTTTGGCCCGTCTCGGCCTAGACGTTGCCCTATCCGCCGTGTTTGCCGACGATTCCTTCGGTCACTACCTGTGGTCATCCCTCCTGGACGAGGGTGTGGACCTGGCCTATTCGGTGCAGGTGACGGGGTGGAACACGCCCGTCACCAGTTCGGTGGCCTTTGCCCGTGAACGCGAAATGGTGAGTTACGAGGAGGTGCTCCCCCTGACGGCTGAGAGCCTTGTCCCCGAGGGCTACCGAGCTGACGCTTTTGTCGTGTCGCTGGCCCACGCCGACCCGGCGTGGCTGGCGGGCTTGCACGGCGTCGCCCCGTTGGTGTTCGCGGACGTGGCCTGGGACGATGAGCATTTGGCGTCGTCTCGGTTCCTAGAGGACCTGGCTGCCGTCGACGTGTTCATGCCCAACGCGGCTGAGGCACTGGCGTGCACCCGTTGTGAAACGATTGAACAAGCAGCGGCCAAGTTGGCCAGCGGGGGCCCGCTCGTCGTTGTGAAGGACGGCGCCGCCGGCTCGCTCGCGATGGCCCCAGGCGCCAGCGAGGCCCTGAGAGCACCGGCTGTTGTGGTTGACGCCCTGGACACTACCGGCGCGGGTGATGTATTCGACGCCGGCTTCGTGTACGGCTCGCTCGCCGGGTGGCCGGTCGCCCAATGCCTCCGTTTTGCCAATCTGTGCGCTTCGGAGTCGGTTAAGCTCATCGGGGGCTCGCTGGCCGCGCCTTGCTGGCACGACCTGGCCGCCTTTTGGGACAAGCTCGACGACGAGGAACTGAGGCAGGACTTCAGCTTTTTGAACGCCGTTATCCACAACGCACCCCCGCGCCGCCGGGAGTGCCGACGGTCCTACCCATCATTGGAACGACTGGAGGCATGGGGTGCCGGGGCACACTAGGTCCCGGTTGGAACCGGGCCCGGGCCCGGCGACTTGCGCCTGGAGCTTTTGGCTAGTAAATATGACTGTTCCCATCAGATTTGTGTATTTAGGAGGCAATTATGGGCCGCACAACCCGGAGCAAGCTAACGGCGACGGCATTGTCCGTGTTCGCCGCCAGTTCGGCCATCGGCGTCGGTATGGCTAGCACGACGGCGAACGCATCGACCCCCATCTCGTTCCAGTACTGGACGACCGCGTGGGGACCCTCAGAGATCACGGCAATCGACAAGGCCTTCGATGCCGCCAATCCAGGCTACAAAGCCGTTGGCGACGACATCGCCAAGTCGGACGAGTTCCTACCCAAGGTCACGGCGGCGCTGAAGACCAACACCCAGCCGACCGTCGTCGTCGACCAGCAGCCCTACGACCTCCCTTTCTACGAGGAAAGTGGCAAGCTCATCCCCCTGACCGGCCAGGTCCCGGCCACGAACAGCCTTTACCCCTTGATCAAGAAGTCGCTTTTCTATCATGGCCAGCAACTGGGTATGGCGATGTCGGGCTTCGGCGACATCGCCCTGTACTACAACAAGGCCGATTTCGCGGCCGCCGGCATTACGGCGCCTCCCACAACCTGGTCGCAGCTCACGGCCGACGCCATCAAATTGACGGACCCATCGGCCAAGCGTTGGGGCTTCTACGTCCCGATGGGCGACGCCGAGTGGATCTCTTATGACTGGGAACCGGTGCTTTGGGGAGACGGGGGCACCCTGCTCAACTCGGCTGGGACTAAAGCCACCTTCGACAGCCCCGCCGGCGTGGAGGCCCTGAGCACCTGGATCAACCTCATCAAGGACAAGGCAGCGCCGGCGGCGAGCTTTGCCTCAAACGGCAGCTACGACGGTGGCAACGCGTTCGAGTCCAACGCCGTGGCGATGGTAACCGACGGCATATGGGTCGACTTCGCCACCGTGCCCAAGGGCTTCAGTTATGGCGTGGCCCCCTTCCCCTCTGGGTCCGTCGGCCCGTCCACCAACATCGGCCTGGCCGTGTCCGCCCTCTTCAAGACCACGACGACGCAGGACGCAGCAGGCCTGGCCTTCATCAAGTTCCTGTCCACACCCGCAGAAGGAGCCTGGATCGCGTCGCAAGACTACGGCGAGCCTGACTCCCCCAGTCAGGTCAGCCAGCCCGTGCTGGTACCGATCGCGGCCAAGGCTCCGGGGTACAGCACGTTCACCCAGATCGTGAAGTACGGCGGACTGCGGCCCATAGTGTCCCAGTGGGGTGGTGTCTCAGCCGACCTGTACACCGAGATCAGCGACGCGCTCGCAGGTAAAGTCACAGCGAGCCAGGCCCTCAGCAAGGCCGCCCAGGAGGCGGACGTCTTACTGGCCAGCAACAGCTAGTGGCAGCTGGCCCTCCCGGCGCCCGCTCGGGCACGCCCGCTTACGCGGGCCGAGCGCAGACCGGGAGGGCCCGGCTCATCCGGCCCAGGACGAACTACGACGTCGGCCGCGGCCGCAGCGTCGGTCGCCGACCGCTCGCACTTGCGTACCTTTTCATTGCACCCGCCGTCTTGCTCACGGCGACATTTTCACTGCTGCCCCTGGGCATGTTGGCTTGGCGGAGCCTTTTCAACGGCGGGGTGTTCGCCACGAAGCTGTCGTTCGTCGGCCTAGGGAACTACAGCAGCGCCCTGTCCCAAGGTGGGACTCAGGCTTTGCAGGTCACGGCCATTTACACAATCGGCTTCGTGGTCCTCACGATGGGCTTCGGCCTGGCTATCGCACTGCTGCTCGATGTCAAGCTGCCGGGCGTGCGGCACCTACGTGCCCCTTTCATCATCCCGCTCGTCGTGCCGTCCGTGGCCACCGCGTTGATCTGGGGCAACCTCTTCGCCCCCGACTTCGGTATTGTCAACCGCATCCTGAGCGCCTTCGGGATCCCTCAGGGAGACTTCACGTCGTCGCCATCCCTGGCCTTCCTGACCGTCTTGAGCTTCGGCGTCTGGCAGTTCTTCGGTGAGTGCGTCATATTGTACCTGGCGGCTCTCAAGACTCTCCCCCTGGACCTGATCGAAGCCGCGTCCGTTGACGGTGCCGGCCCGTGGCGGCGCTTCCGCTACGTCCGCTGGCCGCTGCTGCGCCGGCACACCGTCCTCATCTGGGTCATCGCCACGCTGACCGGCCTGCAAACGTTCAACCAGATCTTCGTCCTGACCAATGGCGGCCCTAACGGCGCCACCACCACTGCCCTGTTTTATATCTTCGAGCAGGGTTTCGTGCAGTTCAACACGGGCCTCGCAGACGCCATGGGAGTGATCTTGTTCCTCATTTCCTTCGGCATAATTGTCGTACAGGTGGGCTTCTTCGGACGGGGAGCCCGACGCGATGTATAGGTTCCTTGGCTATAGGTCGCGCTTCTGGTCGAGAGCCCTGATCTACTCGCTGCTGGCCGTGGCCGTCCTGGTCGTGGTGTTCCCTCTGGTGTACATGCTGGGGACAGCGGTCAAGCCCAACTACCAAATCGTTAGCCTGCGGGCCTCATTGTGGCCCAGCCAGTGGGAATGGGGCAACTTCCTACGAGCCTGGAACTCGGCACCCTTCGGCCGGTGGTTCATAAATACGGTGATATTCAGTGTCGGTTCGACCGTGGGCCAGATCGGAAGTTCCCTGCTCGCCGGCTATGCCTTTGCCATGTTCGATTTCCCGGGCAAGCGCCTGTTGTTTTACTGCCTGATCGCGGGCCTCATGGTCCCCTTCAGCACCGTCATCGTGCCCGTGGTGCAAATCCTGGCCGACCTGCACTGGTTGAACACATATCAGGGCCTGATAGTCCCCAATATTGCTTCCGCCTTGGGCGCTTTCCTCATACGACAGTTCTACTTGGGCATGCCCTACGAGCTTGGCGAGGCGGCCCGCATCGACGGAGCCTCCGAATGGAGGGTGTTCAAAAGCGTTTATGCGCCGTTGGCAACGCCCATCATCGCTGCCTTCGCGATAATCTCGTTCCTCCAGAACTGGAACAACTTCCTGTTCCCGCTAATTGTCGTCAATTCCACGAGCATGGAAGTGGTGTCCCAAGGGTTGTCCGTTTTCCAAACCCAGTTCAGCCTCAACTACGACTTGCTCATGTCGGCCGCCTCGATCCTCATAATCCCCATCCTCGTGGTGGCCGTTGCCGCCCAGCGCCGCATAGTCGAGGGGATCACGCTGGGTGCCATCCGCTGATCCCGGGGGACTAGCGGGTCGCTGAGCCTCAGGGGCCGCAGGGCCTGGATGGTCCGACGTCCGAGAGCGACCGCTTCAGCGTCAAGGACGAGCCTCAGGTGCTCTGGTCGTCGTGGGGGGTAACGGTCACTGGCCTGTCAGAGAATATGGGCGTGACTTGTCCGACCTCTTCACTAGGACCTTGTCCAGGCGACTGAAGCCTTGCCCGTTTAGCACCCAAAGGATCTCGCAACTGTGTAATTCGATGCTTGTAGTTCTACAAGATATTGTGTACGCTCACTGACCCAGGCCTACATATAGTGCCTGGCCTACTTCGGAGGGGTCAGTTGCCCCGTGAGCGCTGGAGGAGCATGCCGTGACGTCTGTTGCTGTCGCTGAGGCCACCGTGACTGCTGGGTCCTCGCCGATGCGGGTCCGCAAGCGCGATGGCAGGTTGGAGCCAGTCGACGTCAACCGCATCGTCCGCGCCGTCGAGCGTTGTGCCGAGGGGTTGCATGGCGTTGACCCGTTGCGAGTGGCCACACGGACCATCAGCGGTCTCTGCGATGGCGCCAGCACCAGTGAGCTCGATGAGCTGTCTATCCGTACGGCCGCGGCTCTCATCGGCGACGAGCCGAGCTATGCCCAGCTGGCGGCCCGCTTGCTGGGGGTCGTAATCGACAAGGAGGTTGCCAACCAGGGCATCACTTCGTTCTCGAGCTCCGTCGCAGTTGGCCACGAGCTCGGTCTCATCTCGGACGGTACGGCAGCGTTCGTGCGGGAGCACCACATTCGCCTGGACGCCGCCATTGATGGGGACGGTTACCAGCGCTTCGAGTTCTTCGGGCTGCGGACGCTCTACGACCGCTACCTCCTGCGCCACCCGGAAACCAGGTCTGTGCTCGAGACGCCCCAGTACTGCTTCCTCCGGGTGGCCTGCGGGTTGGCTCACGGTGCCGACGAAGCAATAGAGCTTTATGGGCTCATGTCGCGCCTTGAGTACCTGCCGTCAAGCCCCACCCTGTTCAACTCGGGCACCACGCACGCCCAAATGTCGTCGTGCTACCTGCTCGACTCGCCGGCCGATGAGCTCGACGCCATCTACGGCCGCTACCACGACGTCGCCCGTTTGTCCAAGCACGCTGGAGGTATCGGGCTGGCCTTCCACCGGGTGCGTTCCCGGGGCTCGTTGATCAAGGGGACCAATGGTCTCTCAAACGGCATC